>Ga0207103_10071_pt1 | contig 29865 bp, 36 predicted proteins | sample Alteio_BWMinHeat_81_FD_153546 | JGI IMG/M metagenome (GOLD analysis project Ga0207103, IMG submission 153546) | Enriched cells from forest soil in Barre Woods Harvard Forest LTER site, Petersham, Massachusetts, United States -... | ecosystem: Environmental > Terrestrial > Soil > Temperate forest >...
CTGCCCAGTAACCTATATTTGTAGTAAGCCCAGGCATATTTGGCCAGCGGCGATACAAAGCCATGTTCGTTCAACCCATTTACAATAAACAGGTCCTCGTAAAAATTCACCTGCAGATCTGAGGCCTTGCCGTAACCAAATGGCGGATCAACCCCTGATACTTTCGACCCGATAAAAACTTCTTTTACCTTGCTTTTCTGTTCGAAACTGTAGGATGAAATCGATTCCGACTGGTACGATATTCCCCTCGAGCCCGTATCCAGTTTCAATAATTTTTGCATCCCTTTTCCCAGCAGCGATTTGGGCGTATCGGTAATGGTCTTTACCCCTTTTATATAAACCGTGCACGAATAATCATTTATCTCCCGTAGATGATATTTCCGGTTGGCGACCACTTTCCGCATGATCTCCGCCGCCGGGTCATACTTTTGGCTTCCGTTTACCTTTCCGGGTATCAGTTTGTAGGGCTCTTCGGTCATTTGAACATCCTGCCGCTGGTCGCTTCCGTTTATCTGCAAGTGTTGAGTAACCAGCTTATAGCCCACAAACCGGTAAACAATATCGTAATTGCCGCTTTTTAACTTGAAAAAATAGTCACCGTTTTCGTTGGCGGTTGTGCCGTAAGTCGCGCCTTTCACGTAAACGGATGCAAATGGCACCGGGTGGCCATACTGATCAACGATATGTCCCGATAAAAGCGATTGCTGCGCCGCCGCTGTAAAGGCCATTGCAATCAATAAATTGGTTAGTAATATTTTAAGCATATATTAACAGTAAGTACATATAGTGTTAAATTGTTTTGAAGAGCCACCGCACCTGCGAGCAGTTAAAATTTTATTTAACCACGCATGTGTCCTTTAATTTTTAATTTTGCCCGATAAAATCTGGATTATGTACAACACACTAAAGCCTGTTTTGGAGCAGGAGCTTGCCGAAATTGAAAAAGCCGGCCTTTATAAACGCGAAAGGATCATCACCTCGCCGCAGGGCGCTGATATCACAGTGCAGGGCGATAAACACGTTATAAATTTTTGTGCGAACAATTACCTCGGGCTGTCCAATCACCCTAAAGTGATCGCCGCTGCAAAAGAGGCTTTAGACACGCATGGCTATGGCTTATCCTCGGTACGTTTTATTTGCGGAACGCAGGATATCCATAAAGCGCTTGAAAAGAAGATCGCCGAGTTTTTGGGGACGGAAGATACCATCCTTTACGCGGCTGCCTTTGATGCTAACGGCGGCGTGTTTGAGCCCTTGTTTAACGAGCAGGACGCCATTATTTCGGATGAGTTGAACCATGCCTCCATCATCGACGGTGTACGCTTGTGCAAGGCCCAGCGCCAGCGCTATAAGCACGATGATATGGCCGACCTGGAAGAAAAGCTGAAAGCTACTGAAAGCTGCCGTCACCGCATCATTGTTACCGATGGCGCCTTCAGCATGGATGGCACCATAGCCCAACTGGATAAAATATGCGCCTTAGCGGAAAAATATAACGCTTTGGTGATGATCGACGAAAGCCACTGCTCCGGCTTTATGGGTAAAACCGGCCGTGGTACGCATGAGCATCACCATGTGATGGGTAAGATCGATATCATCACGGGTACGTTGGGCAAAGCGCTTGGCGGCGCTTCAGGCGGTTTTACATCAGGTCGTAAGGAGATCATCGATATGCTGCGGCAACGGTCGAGGCCATACCTGTTCTCAAACACATTGGCGCCATCCATTACAGGGGCATCGATAGCGGTATTGAACATGCTAAGCGAAACCACCGACCTGCGCGATAAACTGGAGAAAAACACCCAATACTTCCGCCAAAAAATGACCGAAGCCGGCTTTGATATCAAACCCGGTGTGCATCCCATTGTACCGGTCATGCTGTATGATGCCAAACTGGCCCAGGAGTTTGCCGCAAAAATGCTGGAAGAAGGTATTTATGTCATCGGCTTTTATTACCCGGTGGTACCACAGGGTAAGGCGCGCATCAGGGTGCAGCTGTCTGCCGCTCACGAGCAGGAGCATTTGGATAAGGCCATTTCGGCGTTTACGAAAGTAGGCAAAGAGTTAGGGGTGTTGAAATAGTTACGTATAAATTGTTTATATTTGTACGTATAAATTGAAAGGCTATGGCGACTACAAAACTTACTTTGAGCGTTGACAGGGACACTATTGATTTGGCGAAGCAACTGGCGTCCGAAAATAACATTAGCGTTTCAAGGCTGTTTAAAAAATTGATCAGGGAGTTTCCAAAGAAAACTAAGGTCACTGACCCTATTTTGGAAAAATACAAGGACGTAGAGATACCGGCCTGGATAAAAGATCTTTCTGTAAAAACAAAAATCGACTTGCAGGCGAATGTGAATTATAAGGATTTGAAATATAAGTATTTAAAGGAAAATTACAAACTATAAAAACGTTGTGTCATGAAATTAACCTTAAATATCGAACCCGGCCTCACAGAAAAAATGAAGGTGGTTGCAAAAAAGAGGAATACCAGTATTTCAAAAATTGTTGAAAATTTCTTTAAAAAGGAGGTCGAAGTTGAGCAGACACCCTTTAAAATGAAAAGCTATGATGAATTACCGGATTTTATAAAGAGTTTAAGGAGTTCAGCAGAGCCGGTGCCCGACTTTGATAATAAAGATGAATACCATAAACATTTGGAGGAGAAGTACGGTCATTGAAAACAATAGCCCTTGATAGCGATGTAATTTTGGACGCCTTGCTATATCGGACGCCATTTGATTTAGCATCGTTGAATATCCTGAATATGGGTTATCAACACAAACTGAATTTATTTACTTCTTCCGTCGCCTTTGTAAATGTCCATTATTTCCTGAATAAATTCGACCGTGAAAATAAACGGGGCCTTTTAGTTGGGCTAAGAAAAATAGTCAGCATATGCCAGGTTAACGAGGCAATAATCGATTTGGCGCTAAATAGTAATTTGAAAGATTTCGAAGACGCAGTTCAGTACTATGCTGCCAGAGCGGTAGGTGCTCAAGCCATTATTACCCGTAATTTGAAAGATTACAACCACACAGATATACCAGCGTTCACGGCCGAACAATTTTTAAAACGATTATAATGCAATCCGAAATAGATAAATATACTACCGAGGTCAATAATTTTAAGCCAGCCAATGCCGATGCGCTGGAATCCTTCCGCATTAAGTATTTAGGGACAAAAGGCATCATCAAAGATCTTTTTGAACAGTTTAAAAGTGTTAGTGCTGAAGAGAAACGCAATCTCGGAAAGGTGCTTAACCAGTTTAAGCAACTTGCGGAAGAAAAATATAGCGAATTAAAAGAGCTGCTTAATTCCGAAATCGAATCCCGCACAGGTAGGACGAAATCCGAAATCGACCTCACCTTACCCGGCGATGGTTTCGAGATCGGCTCGCGTCACCCCTTGTCGCTGGTTCGATTAGAGATCATCGATATTTTCAAGCGCCTGGGCTTCGTGGTTGCCGAAGGTCCCGAAATCGAAGACGACTGGCACAACTTCTCGGCGCTCAACTTCCCGGAGGAGCACCCGGCCAGGGATATGCAGGACACCTTCTTCATCAAAAAGAATAATGGTAAGGATGATATTGCCCTGCGTACCCATACCTCCTCGGTACAGGTGCGCATGATGGAGAACGGCAAACCGCCGTTCCGGGCGATTATGCCAGGCAGGGTTTACCGCAACGAGGCCATTTCGGCCCGGGCACATTGCTTTTTTCACCAGGTGGAGGGTTTGTATATTGACGAAAACGTGTCCTTTGCCGATCTGAAACAAACCCTTTACCACTTTGTGCAGGAGCTATATGGCGCCGATTTCCAGGTACGTTTCCGTCCCTCCTATTTCCCTTTTACCGAACCATCTGCCGAAATGGATATATCCTGTACCATTTGCAAAGGCGCGGGCTGCAACATGTGCAAATACACCGGCTGGGTGGAGATATTGGGCTGCGGCATGGTGGACCCGAATGTTTTGGAAAACTGCGGTATCGACAGTAAAAAATATACCGGCTTTGCCTTTGGCATGGGTATTGAAAGAATTGCTAATTTAAAATATGTAATACGCGATCTGCGTTTATTCTCAGAGAATGATGTACGCTTTTTGAAACAGTTTAAAACTGAGATCATATGAAAAAATTAATACCCCTGGCAGCTATTTTAATGGCCCTCAGTTCCTGCGTTAAAACCGGGGCCAATATCCCGAACGTTGCAGTAAATTTTCAGGATGCCACTACTGACCCTCGCCTGAGCGCACTGAACGTGCCGGGCGGTGCGGTGCTGATCAATGGGTACGGCGTTGCCGGCCTGATTCTATACCGCGAAGCGGACGGCACCTACGCCTGTTACGACCGCTGCAGCACGGTGAATCCCCAAAAGCTCTGCGCCGTAACCCTCAATGCCGGTAATTTTACGGTTACCGACCCCTGCAGCGGCGGCGAATGGGACCTGATAGACGGCAGCCCGGTAAAGGCGCCTGCAACTATTTCACTAAGACAATATAATATTACGGTAAGTAATTTCGAGATTTACGTATCGAACTGATACATGGAAGCTGAAAAAATTAAAGAAAGCATCAAGCGCGCCGCGCAGGACCTGTTCCGCAAGTTCGGCTACCACAAAACCAGCGTAAACGAGATCGCCAAAAAAGCAAAAATAGCCAAGGCAACTATTTACAAATATTTCGACAGTAAAGAAGCTGTACTGCACGTACTGCTGATGGATTATATCCAGACCAGCGTAAACGAGCTTGTCCACACCAACTCCGGGGAGGGCGAAGAGGCGCACCTCAATAGCCTTATCATGAAAACCTGCCGCCTCAGCTATACCGTTTGCAACGAGTTTATCGGCTGGGACTTTATCCGGGAGTCTGCCAACTCGCAGGAGTTTTTAAAAAACCTTTCCAACGAGCTGGAAGAACTGCTGGTGAGCGCCTTTTCCCAATTAGGTGGCATCCGCAAACAGGAAAACTATCAGCAGCGCCTGCGCTTCCTCATCAAATGCAGCAAAAGTATCGTGTTCAGTTTTGCCTTTACTTCCGTTAGCGATTCGGATGTACGGAAGAATTTCGTTTCGTTTCAGAAAGAGATACTGCCTTATTTGGTGAAGGCGGCTATGACGATTTGAATTTCGGCCTAACCAACTTGTCATTGCGAGCGCAGCGTGGCAACCGCGAACTTTGCACTACAGCTATGCATTACCGCCGGCACAGTTCGCGATTGCTTCACTCGTACCTCGTTCGCAATGACAATGGCTTATTGGTTGGCGAAATGCCTAATCATACCATCTCTCGCTCAAATCATTCCACAGGGGATTTTCGGCAATTATTAGATCAACCTTTTTTTTCCTCGAACCCGCCTTCAATTGCTTTTCCCTTGCTATTGCATCCTGAATCCATTGGTATTCTTCATAGTAAACCAATTTATCACATCCATAGGTAGCCGTAAATCCCTTAAACGTTTTATTTTTATGATCATAAACCCGGCCCTGCAAATCACTGGTCACTCCGATATACAAAACACGATTCGACTTATTGGTCATTATATATACAGCGTATTCGTGTTTTTTCATTGTGTCTAAAATATTGTTTTTTTTTCGATGAAAATTTATGCAAATATTTTAAGTCATTTCGCCCACTTCACTCCAAAACCTCATCCTTTTTCTTCGATTTTTTTATATTTAGAAAAAAATCCTTTAACCACAGTTACGTATGGAAAACGAGTTTGACGACGTTATGCGCAAACGCACAGACGCCGACCTGATAAAAATTGTAAATGGCCCAATTGATGATTACCAGCCGGCGGCGCTTGAAGCAGCAAAAAGAGAGTTTGAAAAACGAAACCTGTCCGAAACACAGATAGTTGCCGTTAAACAGGAAATATTGCAGGAACAGGCAAAAGATGAGGCAAAAGCAAATGCGCCGCTTGGCGCAGGTTTGAAAATACTTGCATTTATATTTCCCGGCATTTTACTCCTGATGCTGTCGGGACTTTTTAAGGCAGAGGGATACGACCGAAAAGCCCGGGAAATGGTCAGATGGACGCTGTACGGCCTGGCTGGTTATTTAGGCCTGATTATTTTACTTATGGTTTTAAACCGGGTGCTGTAACCTGGAATTATTAAACATTTAATCCAGATCAGCGAAATCTAATAATCAGTTTAATCAATGGTTCAGACAATCTTTTTCAACCAATTCCCGATAACCGCTCCCAAAACCCCGGCCACCCCTCCTACCAAACTAAATCCCGCATCAAAAGCCACAAACTTCACCATGCCGGGTACATCCGTTTTCCCTTTATACCCTAAATAAATATAAACCAGGAATAAAAAGTAACCAAATATGCCCCCGTTAATCATAGCATCGCGGCGGTTTTTACTGGTATAGCCTATAATCAATGCGACAATTGCCCAGGGAAATACATCGTACCAGCCATACATAAAATAATAAGTAAGGCCGCCAACCAGCACCGCTAATAAGCCAATAAGTAACTTTTTTATTGTTGTTTCCATAGCTGATTTTAAAAAACTAATTATTCTTTACTAAATGTTTTGAAATCAAAGATATAATATTTTACTTTGCAAAACAAAGTACTTTAAAATGGAAGAAAAAAATATCCATGACGACCTGGCCGCCATCCGCAACTTGATGGAGCGCTCGCAAAAGTTTATATCACTCAGTGGGCTATCGGGTATATTGGCCGGTATTTATGCCTTGATAGGGGCAGCTATGGCATATGTAATCCTTTACAACGATGCTCCACCTTATATTGACACTCCACCGCCGATGACTAATCAAAAAATTGAACGCGGTATATTTGACGGACATCAAATATCCTTTGTCACCCTTGAATTATTTTTTATTGCTTGTTTGGTATTGTTGCTTTCATTGGTTACCGGCATTATTTTAACACGCAAAAAGGCTAACCGCAAGGGCCAGGCAATGTGGGGCAATATCAGTCGCACACTGTTATTTTACATGGCCGTTCCGTTGGTGAGCGGAGGCGTATTCATATTTATCCTGCTTTTGCACGGGCACTATGGTATTGTTTCGGCTGCCTCGCTCATATTCTACGGCCTCTCATTGGTGAGTGCCAGCAATTTTACCTTTACGCTGGTGAAATACCTGGGCCTGTGCGAGATCGTGCTGGGCTTAATAGCCGCTTGTTTACCCGGCTACGGTTTGTTATTTTGGGCGATTGGATTTGGCGTGCTGCATATTATTTACGGCAGCATGATGTACTTAAGATACGATAGGTGAAAGTCCCCTTTGAGAAATTAGATAAAGCGTTTGAGAACCGCCTTAGGTTGCAGATCATGAGCGTGCTGATGGTGAACGACCGGTATGACTTTAATTCGCTTAAAGAGCTGCTGGAAACCACCGACGGCAACCTGGCTTCGCACCTGAAGGGACTGGAAAGGGAGGAATATATCGTGGTGCATAAAACCTTCCTGGGGCGGAAACCGAATACGACCTATGAGGCGACGGAGAAAGGTAAAGAGGCATTTCGGCAGCATTTGGATGCATTGGAGAAATTGATTAAGCAACAAAAGATAAATTGAAAAAATGCGCTTACGCTCTCTTCGCTTCGTGGATGGAGGGTAAGACTTTTCGATTAAAAAATATTTTATAACTAAACAATCAAAAATATGAAACCATCATTCATCCTCCTCCTAAAATCAGGCGCCATCGCTGGCAATGTACTATTTATCCTGTGGGTTAGCTTTAACGCGCTAAAGGAACATTTTGCAGGCACCGTTTATAAAAAAATATCTTATGTAGCACTTATGGGGCTGCTCATCACTAACTGCTTCCTGCTCATCCGTTCTTTTACGACTGAGACGACGAACGGCTAAATTTTTTTATCCATTAACTCTGAAATACAAAGTACTTTTTATCAAACAAAATGATCGAACAACCTTCAAACCCTTCCAGGTGGAACCAGGATTCCATCTTGATCAAACTAGGCTTCATTATAGCGCTGGTGCTTCTATTGCTCATCCCTTCAGCATGGATAGAGAGCCTGATCACCGATCGTGAAGGCTACCAGCAGCAAAACATCAACCAGGTAGCCAACCAATGGGCTGGCAGTCAATTGGTGCAGGGGCCGGTGCTGGCCCTGCCCTATCGAAAGGTAATTACCGAAAACAACAGCGCCGGCAAACCGGTGACGCATCCCGTTACCAAAATATTGTATGTGCTGCCGCAGAACCTGGAGTTTAATGCCGGCATCGAAACGGAAAGTTTTGACAAAAGTGTTTACGATGCCATCGTGTATACCGCGAAAGTAACGGCAACAGGCAGCTTTAATAAACCCGACCTGCGCGGGCAGGATTTGGATTCGGCGACCATTTTGTATGATAAGGCACGGCTGATCTTCAGCATATCCGACTTGAAAGGATTGAAAGATAACCCTGTTGTGATGATTGACGGGGAGTCCTGCAACGCCGAGCCGGCCGCTAATGAAAATATGCCGCTGGATAACGGCTTCCAGGTAAATTTTACGCTGCCAAAGGACCGGAGCTTTAGTTTTACCTGCCGCCTTGCGCTGAAGGGGAGTGATGAACTTAACTTTATGGATCTCGGCAAGACCACACGTGTTGAACTAAACAGCGACTGGGATCACCCTGACTTTAACGGGCACTACCTGCCCGACACCCGCACCCGTAAAGACAAAGGCTTCTCGGCAAAATGGCAGATCATGAATTATAATCGCCCATTCCCGCAGCAATGGACGGACGGCGACTCCGTATTAACCAACAAAAGAGCGGTCTCCGCAGCATCTTTTGGTGTGAGGACGCAGCCCCCTATTGATCAATACCGTAAGATCATGCGTACGGCCAAATATTCCATCCTTATTATCCTGCTCACCTTTGTATCCCTCTTCTTGACCGAAATGATCAAAAAGCACCGGATACACGTGTTTAATTACAGCCTTATCGGTGCGGCAATGGTAGTGTATTACACGCTGCTGCTGTCCTTCTCGGAGCAGATAGGTTATAATTATGCTTACTTGTTGTCGTCCGTTTCAACCATTACGCTTATTGCGGTGTTTGTTGCCTCGCTGCTGAAAAACCGTGGCATGGCCTACCTGTTCGCGCTTATACTCTCCATTTTTTATGGGTTCATCTTTATCATCATCCAGCTGGAAGAACTGTCGCTGCTGTTTGGCAGCGTGGCGCTGTTTATCATCATTGCGGTACTGATGTATTTTTCGAGAAAGATCAATTGGGATAAGCAATAAGTTAATCGGCGGACGGGTTTGCAGCCCGTCCGCCATAATAACCAGGAAAATGAAAAACAATGCTTTACAATACACCTTCAGGGTTTGGATCACCAGCATCCTGGTATCGCCTTTTTTATTTGGTTTGCTATTATTGATCAGGCAAGTGGTTACCGTTACCGAATTAATTAACGACGGCTTCAGGTTGATCGGGATGTATCTTTTCTTGGTGGCACTTCAGCTATTATTTTCCTTCGTTACCTGGCTGGTCTTTCTTTTAGCAGTAAATATTGTCTGTTTAATCCCCATATCAAAAACGCTGACCAGGGTAGTGCTTTTTTGTGTCGGTATACTTTTAACGGTGAGCACTTTTATGCTGCTGGACGATTTTATAGGCCTAATGGGCGACCGGAATAGTCTTGTTAATCTCATGTATGCTAATTGCGCTGGCATTGGCTGGGGTGTCTGGTATTACCGGCTCAACGCGAAAGCTACTGAACAAAATGACAATGAGGAACAATCTATATCAAACATCGAAAATATTTCATAAAATTCAAAATACCATTTTGGTTTTTGGTATATTATTATTTAATTTGTATCAATTTAAAGCTTTTACCCATGAGTCGAGAGTTGCTTGAGTTTTCAGATCTGATAGATGAGCACTTTGTAATGACTGATCCCGAGCCGGAAGATTTTTGGCAGATGATCATCAATATGTTTATCTGATCCAAACCCACCAAACCCTGATTTATGTCCCCACAGACCATCCATTAAAAGTCCGTGGGGACACAGGCTTCCTGGGAATGCCTTCCCAAAACATTCCAACCTTACAACATTCCAACCTTACAACAAAACGCTAACTTTGCCGCCTGATGAGAAGCGCGCCCAAACACAAGTTTTTTGAAGATATAACCATAATTGATATTGCCGAAGAAGGCAAAGGCGTAGGTAAGGCCGGCGAGCTCGTACTTTTTGTAGAAAAGGCCGTGCCCGGCGATATTGCCGATATAGACGTATACCGCAGTAAGAAAAACTTTGGCGAGGGAAGAATAGCGAAGCTAAAGCAAGCCTCGCCGTACCGAACTCAACCTTTTTGCGAACACTTCGGCACATGCGGCGGCTGCAAATGGCAGCACATGACCTACGAGGCGCAACTCAAATTTAAGCAAAAATCGGTGGCTGATGCATTAACAAGAATAGCTAAGATCGATATTGAGGGCATGCTGCAGATAATCCCCTCGCCGGAAGATAAATACTACCGCAATAAGCTGGAATACACTTTCAGCAACAAACGCTGGCTGATGGATGGTGAAAACCGCACAGATGAACCCATGAATATGGATGCCCTTGGCTTCCATATCCCCGGCCGCTTTGATAAAATACTGGATGTTAATCATTGCTGGCTGCAGGCCGAGCCATCCAACAAACTGCGCAACAGTGTGAGGGAGTTTGCGATAAAACGCGGCTACAGCTTTTATGATTTGAAAGCACACAGCGGTGCGCTGAGAAATTTGATTGTCCGCACTTCATCTACCGGCGAGGTGATGGTGATCGTGGTATTTGCTTATGCAGATCAGCTTGAAATAGAGCAACTGATGGCTTTTGTGGAAGAAAACTTCCCCGAAATAACCTCGCTGCTGTACATCGTCAACCAAAAAAAGAACGATACCATTTTCGACCAGGAAGTGATCGCCCGGAAAGGTCCCGAATTTATTTACGAGGAAATGGATGGCATCAAATTCCGCATCGGGCCAAAGTCGTTTTATCAAACCAACTCGGTGCAGGCAAAACGACTTTACGAAGTGGCACGCGATTTTGCCGGGTTTAAAGGCAATGAGCTGGTTTACGACCTATACACCGGCGCCGGCACCATTGCCAACTTTATTGCCGCCAGCGTGCGGGAAGTAGTTGGCATTGAATATGTGCCAACGGCGATAGAAGACGCAAAGATCAACTCGGCCATTAACAATATCACCAATACCAAATTTTATGCAGGTGATATGAAAGATGAGCTATTACCCGAATTTATAGCCGCACATGGCAAACCGGATGTAATCATCACCGATCCGCCGCGGGCAGGCATGCACCCGGATGTGGTGAACCGCCTGATGGAGATTGAAGCGCCAAAAATTGTATACGTAAGCTGCAACGCTGCCACCCAGGCCCGTGACTTGCTGGTATTAAAAGAAAAATATGATATAGCGAAAATACAGCCGGTGGATATGTTCCCGCATACGCAGCATGTGGAGAATGTTATTTTACTGGTTTTGAAGGGTTCATAGTTCATCCCGCACGTGCGGGATAGTTCATGGCAGAAGAAAACCAACGGACTCAAAATCCTTTAAATCAATTTAATCTTAAAAATCGTGTTAAAAATCGTGTTCAGACAATATGAACCCAGAAGAATTACTTAACGAAGACGGTAACGCCGCAAAGCCCAAAAAGGAAAGCCCGCTAATCAGTTTAGAGCGCGACCTGAAATTTTTTTACGAATCGATACGCGAGGTTGCCGTTGAAATTATGGTGGAAGGGCTTTCGCACTACCCAATTTTTATTGCGCACCAGCATGAGCTTAGCCTTGGCGAACTGATACTGGACCGCAACGGTCTGAATACTGAATGGAGCATCCATGCGTCCACACTGGAAGAGTTTGTGGACAAAGGAGTGATCAAACCGATCCTGAAAGAGCGTTTTATCAAATCGTACAAGGACCCGTACGAATACATGTGCCTTTTTGTAGTGGTGCCCGAAGGCGCAAACTTTGTTTATTATCCATATCCTACAGCCTAACATTTGTTGTAAGGTTGGAAAGTTGGAATGTTGGAAAGTTACTATCTTTACCATGGAATTGATTTTAACATTTCAACCTTCCAACATTACAACGTTTCAACAAAAAATGACCGAAAAGCACCTGCTCATACTCAACAGCCAGCAAATCGAGCAAAAGATCGTCCGCATAGCTTACCAAATATTAGAGGACAACCTCGACGAAGAGGAAATCATCATTGCAGGCATTTTACCCAGCGGCGGTAAACTGGCAGCGCGGCTAAAAACCGTTTTGGATGAGATAGCTGATTTTAAAAGTACACTCATCGGCATCGAGCTGGATAAAGATAGTTCAAAACTACAGGCCCGCTTTGATTTCGACATGGATATCTGCAGCCACAAGGTGGTAATTTTGGTCGACGACGTGCTAAACAGCGGCAAAACAATTGCTTATGGTTTTGGCGTTTTCCGCGATGTGCCGCTCAAAAAATTACGCACCGCCGTGCTGATTGACCGTAACCACAAACGTTTCCCGATGACGACTGATTTCGCAGGGATGGCGCTGTCAACGGTATTAAAAGAACACGTTGAGGTGGTTTTGGATATGGAAGGTGAAGAGGATGCGGTTTATTTGAGATGATTTTGTAAATTTGATTTAAAAATTTATGTCAACTGCAGAAATAAAAAAAACAAGAGCAAGCCTGATTGAATGGATAAGCCAGCTAACTGACTCTGACATACTTTTTGCGCTCGAAACTTTACGAAACAACTCTGGCAGTGATTGGTGGACTGAACTATCAGACACACAAAAAGAGCATATAAATGAAGGACTTGAGGACATAAAAGCCGGGCGGGTTATGACTTCAAAGGAAATGTGGGACAGTTTAAATCAGCCATAATTTTGTGCTACCAATAATTTATTCTGTTCGCGCACGAAATGATATTGCCGGGATCAGAAGATACCTGTTAAATAAATTTACTCAACGCGAGGTCGATAATTTTTTCCAATTGATAAAAAAGTTTGAGGCTGTAATTATTGATCACCCCCAAATTTTTGTCAAATATTCATTGAATAAAAATGTATATCGTGCTGTTATGAGTAAGAAACTTTCTATATTTTATAAAATAAGCAAGAAAAGAATATTTGTTGCGTCTGTGCTGGACAATAGGATGAACCCTAAGAAGTGGCCTTAAAACTTAACAACTCCTCCACCTTTTCCGCCGTCAAACTTAACCCGTTTGCGATAATATTTGCCTTGTTATAAAACGGTTCCCTTTCCTCCAATTTTTCGGCAATAAATTGAACCAGCGCCTCTCCGTGCCTTTCACGAAGCAGTGGACGTTCGTCCTTTTCATTTTGCAGCCTGTCCGCTAAGGTTTTGGGTGATAGTTTGATGTAGACCGTTTTGCCATGGGCGTTCATCCAGTCCATATTATCAAAAAAACAAGGCAGGCCGCCCCCGGTGGCTATGATGGCATGTGCGGGATATTTGTGGGTTTTTAGAACTTCCGACTCCAGGTTACGGAATGCGTCCTCGCCATATTTGGAGAAATATTCGCCTATGGTCACGCCCTCCTGCGCTTCAAAAATGTGGTCGAGGTCCATAAACAGGTAACCCAGCCGCGAAGCCAGTTTGCGGCCCAGCGTAGTTTTACCGCAGCCCATAAAGCCGATGAGAAAGACAAGCCCTAATTCCTTGTTAGCTTGCAGACTATTGTCGTAGGATGTTTTATGCATTAAAAAATCACTTTCTACTATGAACCATGAACTATGAACTATCCCGCACGTGCGGGATGAACTATGAACTAAGCAAGCTTCACCCGCGGGTCTATCCAAACATAGATGATATCCACCAAAATATTGATCACCACAAAAATAAAAGCAATAAATAAGATAGAACCCATAACCACCGGGAAATCCGACATTTCGAGCGCATCTACCGTTGTTTTACCAAGGCCGTTATAGCCAAATACATATTCAACAAAAAAGGAGCCTGCCAACAGCGATGCAAACCAATTGGCAATAGCGGTGATCACCGGGTTCAGAGCGTTTTTTAGGGCATGCCGGTAAACAATGGTGCGCTTGCTTAGGCCTTTGGCCCTTGCCGTGCGGATGTAGTCCTTACCCAGCTCATCCAGCATAGCATTGCGGGTTAGTTGCACGATGATGGCCAGCGGCCGAAGCCCGAGTGTTACCATCGGCAATATTAGATTGCGCCAGGTGATCACCTCGCCTTTAAACGGGTCGTAGGTATAAAGGCTGCCCGACATGTTAAGGCCGGTATATTTGGACAGCTCGAACCCGAAGATCCAGGCGATGATGATGCCTGCAAAAAATGACGGAGCTGACACGCCAAGTGTGGAAAGTCCGATGGCCAGTTTGTCTATCCAGGTATTTTGATGCACGGCGCTCGTCACTCCAAAAAATACGCCTATAATAATGGCAAATAGCATAGCTGTTGTGGCCAGCACCAGCGTGTTGGGTATTACGTCGAGTAAAAGCGCTGCCACCTCGCGATGCGTTTGGTACGAACGGCGCAGATAAGGCCATTTTAACGCAAGCACTCTTTCGTGTGAAATGGGGAACAGTTTTACATAGTGGTACTTCTGCTGCTCTTCCTTGTTATCCAGGTGAAACCCAAGCGGCGAAAGATCATTGATGTAATAAAGGAATTGCACCGGCACAGGTTTATCCAGGCCAAACTCTTTCCTCACCGCTTGCAACGATTGTACATCTGCGCGCTGCCCCTGTGTCATTCGGGCTGGGTCTACCGGCAAAATGTTGAACAGGAAAAAAACTACAACCACAATGCCCAGCATTACGGCTATCCCATAAAATATTTTGCGGATGAGGTAGCGGATCATGACGTCAATGCTGAAAGTATTCTTTTGTCAATTCGTCATAATTCGGGATGGTGTGGTAATGCCATTTATTAATTATCGTACCATTTTTTAAGAGCAAAACGCCCGGATTGGCCCGCACCATTTCTTTCAAAGGCACTTCATCCCCATAAAATATTTCGAATGCCAGTTTGTGTTCCTTGCTATAGGCTTCGGCCGACTTTGCCGAACTTGATGTTAACAGGATGGCACGTGTGTTAAAGTTCTGTTTAAGATTTATCGCAATTGCATTTAAGCTATTGACGGCGTCCTCATCGGCTTCATTTAAATTTGTAGTAACGACGATCAAATTATTAAATGGGTTGGCCAGCAGATCTTTGGTGTAATTATTGCCTTGTGCATCGCTGATGCTCAGGTCCTGTATTTTTGGGGTATACCCTTTTTTAACCAGGCCGCTTACCGGGTCGCCAACAACCTGCCAGTTATTATCTTTCCAAATGTTGCTTTTCAGGTATTCCGTATTGGTCATCTGTTTATGCTCATTGGTTTTTTTATTTTTAAGCTGATAAGTGATTTCATACTGGTCGGGTTGAGCGCCGGGCGGGGCTTTCATCTCATCAGGGATGTTAGCCCCGACTTTGTACGGCAGGAAATCAATTACCGGCAAAAAATTATAGGTGTAAAGGCCCATGCAAACGGAAACAACGCCCGCCCCGATCAAAAACCGGTCGCCGATCTTTGAGACAAATACCGGTGTTATGTTTTTACGATTGGCAAACAGCACCAGTATCAGCAGTAATAAAACCAGGTCCTTGCTAAACGATTGCCAGGGCGTTAGTACGATCGCATCGCCAAAGCATCCGCAGGTTTGCACAACATGAAAAAATGCGGAATAAAAAGTCAAAAAAGCAAAAAAGATAATCAGCAGCAACAGGCCCCAGGCAACTTTAACCGGCCTCACACCGATAAGCAATGCAAAGCCGAGGGTTATTTCGAGCGAGCATAAAACGATTGCCATGGTTAGCGCCCAGCTATTGAGGAATGTAATGTGAAAAACCGCGAAATACTCCTGCAGCTTGTAGGAAAAGCCCAGTGGATCGTTTATTTTAATAAGTCCTGAGAAAATAAAAAGCAGGCCCACAAATATCCTGCAGGCCCACAACCACCAGGGCGCAGATTGATTAACAGATTTTTTTTTCATTCTTGTTGAAAGGTTGTCATTATTGTTGAAAGGTTGTAATGTTGTAACGTTGGAAAGTTATCACGGAAGGCTGGCGAAATTCAAAAACATTTCAACATTACAACCATTCAACATTACAACTATTTAACATTACAACGTTCCAACATTACAACAACCAATGGCTAAAGATACATTTTTTCAGAAAAAGGCGACCATAAATGCGGGCGGGAGGCTTATTGACCTGAGCAGCCCCAGGGTAATGGGCATTATCAACCTCACGCCCGATTCCTTTTTTGCCGGGAGCAGGAAGCAAAGTATTGAGGCGGCCATGGCGCAAGCCGTTGAAATGTTGGCCGAAGGTGCTACTTTTTTGGATCTCGGCGCCTACTCCTCAAGGCCTGGTGCAGATGATGTTTCGGTACTGGAAGAAACGGACAGGCTAATGCCTGTTGTGCAGGCGATTGTTTCCGAATACCCGGATGCTATTCTATCCATCGATACTTTTCGTTCAAAAGTTGCCGAAGTAGCCATCAAAGCCGGTGCGCATATGATCAATGATATTTCGGGAGGGCAATTGGACGAGGATATGTTTGCGACCGTGGCGCGTTTACAAGTGCCTTATATTTTGATGCATATGAAAGGCAATCCCCGCACCATGAACAAGATAGCCGAATACGAGGATGTCTTTGCCGAGGTTTACGACTACTTTTCTGAAAGATACCACCAGTTAAAAATGCTTGGTGTTCACGATGTAATTATCGATCCCGGTTTTGGGTTTGCAAAAAAACGTGAACATAGCTATGCGCTGATGAGCCGGCTGCAGGATTTCAATGTGCTGCAATTGCCTATACTCGCTGGCGTTTCACGTAAAACGATGATCTATGGGTTATTGGGCGTAACCGCCGATGAGGCTTTGAACGGCACAACGGCATTAAATACGATAGCGCTAACAAAAGGCGCAAATATTTTGAGGGTGCATGATGTGAAGGAGGCCGTCGAAACGGTGAAGATTTGGGAGATGTGTAAATAGTCGGTCAAAACCTACCAAAGATTTGACAACTTTCAGAAACTTGTCAAATCTGGAATCATTCAGCCACCAACTCCATCATCCTCAATATCGCATCCACATACTCCCGGTTATTCGCCAGCCGGGGAACCTTATTTTGATTGCCGAGTTTGCCTCGTTCCTTCATCCAGTTAAAAAAAGTATCGTCTGGCGCATTGCGCACTATCGGGCGGCGCAGCGCAAGGTCCTTAAAGCGTTTGGCGTCATAATCGGAGTTGAGGCGGCGGAGGGTTTCATCCAGGATATCGATAAAACGCTCAAATTCCGCGGGTTTTTTTTCAAACTCGATGATCCATTCGTGGGCGCCGTTTTCGTCGCCGTTAAAGTACACCGGGGCGGCGGTATATTCGCGGATGATGGCGCCTGTTTGTTTGCAGGCTTCGTCAAGTGCGCGTTCGGCATTATCAATGATCAGTTCTTCGCCAAAGGCATTGATATAATGTTTGGTACGCCCGGTAACCTGTATGCGGAAAGGGCTAAGCGAAGTAAACCGCACCGTATCGCCGATCATGTACCGCCAAAGGCCGGCATTGGTGCTGATGATGAGCGCATAGTTTTTGTCCAGTTCCACTTCATCCAGCGTAAGCGTTTCGGGGTTTTCCTTATGAATATCTTCTAACCGTAAAAACTCGTAAAAAATGCCATAATCCAGCATTAGCAGCATTTCGCCGGGCTCACGTGTATCCTGTATGCCAAAAAAACCTTCGGAAGCATTATAGTTCTCCAGGTAATACATGTTATCATTGGGGATCAGTTTTTTAAACTGCTCGCGGTAAGGCGTAAAGTTTACCGCGCCATGAAAGTACATTTCAAGGTTGGGCCAAATTTCCAGCAGGTTGTTTTTACCAGTGATCTCCAGCATCCGCTTAAATAGTAAAATGTTCCATGTTGGCACACCGCTCAGGCTGGTCACGTTAACGTCACGGGTGGCGTGGGCCATTTTTTCTATTTTCTCCTCAAAATTGTCCAGCATGGCGATGTCCATTTCCGGCGTACGGTGAAACTCGGCCCACAAGGGCAGGTTTTTCATCAATACTGCCGAAAGATCGCCGAAAGAAGTGTCCGCGCCCAAGTCACTTGCCTGGTAGCTACCGCCGAGGGTCAGTATCTTCCCGGTAAACATTCTTGAATTTGGCTGATTATTAAAATAGATGGTCAGCAGGTCCTTGCCGCCTTTAAAATGACATTCTTCCAGCGCTTCTTCACTTACAGGGATAAATTTACTGCGGTCGCTGGTGGTGCCCGACGATTTGGCAAACCACCTGATCTCCGACGGCCAAAGCACATTACGCTCGCCGTGCAGCATCCGCTCGATGTAAGGTTTTAAGGTTTCGTAGGTTTGAATTGGGACGCGCTCCCTAAAATCGTTTGAGCTTTCTATGCTTTTATAGCCATATTTTTTGCCCCATTCGGTTTTTTCCGCGCCGGCTATGAGCTGCTCGAACCATTCTTCCTGCACTTCGTTGGGGTATTTCATAAAAAGCTCTATCTGGTGGATACGCTTTTTCATGAACCAGGTAAAAACAGAGTTAAAAATTTCCATCGGCCATTATTTGGTATGCGCAAATGTTTTTCGTTTCAAAACAAAATTGGCGCCCAGGTAAACCTTCCGCACCATTTCATTCGCCGCCAATACCTCCGGTACGCCCGATTCCAATATTTTTCCTTCAAAAAGCAAATAAGCCCTGTCAGTTATCGAAAGGGTTTCCTGCACGTTATGGTCTGTTATTAATATCCCGATGTTACGGGTGCGCAATTTAGCCACCATCGCCTGTATTTCCTCCACTGCTATCGGGTCAACCCCTGCAAAGGGCTCATCGAGTAAAATAAAATTAGGCTCGGCAGCCAGTGCACGCGCAATTTCGGTGCGCCGCCGCTCGCCGCCCGAAAGCAGGTCGCCCCTGTTACGGCGCACTTTGTGCAAACTAAACTCATCTACCAGCTCTTCCAACTTTTCCTTTTGCCGGTCCTTTGGCATTGTCCCCATCTCCAATACGGCTTTGATATTATCTTCCACTGATAACTTCCTGAATACCGAGGCTTCCTGCGCCAGGTAACCGATGCCTTTTTGCGCACGGCGGTACATCGGGTTGGTGGTGATGTTTTCATCATCCAGGAATATCTCACCCTCGTTTGGTTTGATCAGCCCTACGATCATGTAAAACGAAGTGGTTTTGCCTGCTCCGTTAGGCCCCAGCAAACCTACGATCTCGCCCTGCGCAACGTTAAAGGATACGTCGTTTACCACGGTACGCTGTTTGTATTTTTTTAGAAGATGTTCTGCTCTTAGTATCATTTTTCAATTACAATGTGAGTGGTGAGTAGTGAATGGTGAGTTTTAATTGTTACCGTGACAAACATCGCTACTAATACTCACCATTGACTACTCACGACTCACCAAAACGAATTCCCTTTATATTTAATTGTATAGAACGTTTTTCCCGCCAGATATTTTCTTCAATTGAATAACAAATGTCAAAAGGCACGTCTTTTTTTATTTGCGACAGGCATTCGCCCTGGCCGAAGGCGATGCTGTCAAAACCGGGCGAACCTTGCTGGATCACCGTCATCTTGATATGACTACCCCCAACCAGGTTGGCAACCCCGCTAACATAAACATTTCTGCTCAGGAAAACCGGCGCCATATTTTCGGGCCCGAACGGGGCAAAGCTATTTAATATCCTGAAAAATTTAGGCTCGATATTACTTAAATGCAGTTCTGCGTCAATGTTTATCTGCTGGATCAATTGCTCAGGCCTGATGGTAGCGCTTACTACTTCCTCAAACCGTTCAGTAAATGCATCGATATTTTCCGGCTTCATTGTTAGCCCGGCAGCATATTTGTGGCCGCCGAATTGGATCAGCAGGTCGCTGCATCCGCATAAAGCTTCGTACAGGTCATACCCATAAACAGACCGCGCCGAGCCGGCAACGTGGCCGTTGGAGCGGGTGAGCACGATGGTGGGGCGATAGTATTTTTCGGTAAGGCGCGAAGCCACAATGCCGATAACGCCTTTGTGCCAGTGTTCGCTAAAGACCACGGTTGATTTACGGTTGATCAAAACTTCGTCCCGTTCGATGATACCCAAAGCCTCATCCGTGATCGACAGATCATGTTCTTTGCGTTCCGTATTTTTAAAGTTGATCTCGAGGCTTTTTTCTTTGGCGGTATCTTCATCGCCCGCTATCAGTAATTCAACGGCGTGTTTTGCATCGTCCATCCTACCTGCCGCGTTGATGCGCGGACCGAGTTGAAACACCACGTCGGAGATGGTATACGTGCCAGTCCTTCCGGCCACTTCCATCAATGTTTTAACGCCTATGCAGGGATCGCCATTGATCTTTTGTAAACCCAGGTATGCCAAAACCCTGTTCTCGCCGCTAATATGCACAATATCGCAGGCAATGCTGATACCAACCAGGTCAAGATAACAGGCTATCTCTTCAAAGGAAATATTATTCTTTTCGGTATAAGCCTGTATCAGCTTAAACCCTATCCCGCAGCCCGATAACTCTTTGTATGGATATCCACAGTCCGCACGTTTCGGATCAAGCACCGCTATCGCGCCGGGTAATTCGCTGCCGGGCAGGTGGTGGTCACAAATAATAAAGTCAACGCCCCTGGTAGCTGCGTAAGCCACTTTTTCCACCGCTTTGATGCCGCAATCCAGCGCAATAACCAATTTAAAACCGTTATCAGCAGCATAGTCTATCCCTTTTATCGAAACGCCGTAGCCTTCCACGTAACGGTGCGGTATGTAATATTCGATATTATCGTATCTTTTTTTAAAAAAGCTGTATACTACAGAAACGGCCGTGGTACCGTCCACATCATAATCGCCATAGATCAAGATTTTCTGTCCACCGGCGATCGCATCTTCTATCCTTAAGATTGCTTTTTCCATATCGGCCATTAAAAATGGGTCGTGCAGGTGGCGTTCTTCCGGACGAAAGAACAGGCGGGCATCGTCATAATTCCTGATGCCGCGATGAATAAGCAGGGTGCTTAAGATCGGATCGATATTTAAAGCCGCGGCCAAAGAGTTTACTTCCTCATGATCAGGTGTATCCCGTAAGGCCCAGCGTTTATTCATATCTTTGCTTTCGAAACAGTAAATATAGATGAAAATTGTGAATGGTGAGAAGTGAGTGGGAATACCATTACGATGCCTGCGTTAAGCTCTTTGAATGTTCGAAATATAAAATAATTGCAGCTACCCTCTTTCCGCCGCAGGCGAAGAGAGGGTGGTCGAGCGCAGTCCCAACCGAAGGTCGGGAGGTGAGTCAACCCGGCGGACATTAGCGCCAATGCGTGTCGGCGAGTTTACTCACCCCGACGACGTTTCGCTGGACGACCCTCTCTTCCGCAAGCGGTAAAGAGGGTAAAGCTGCCTGATTATGAACATCTTTCGAACATTCTAAGTCTAAGTCGCTATATCCTCATTTATAATTTGCTGTCAACGATTAAATACGTTTTCTGCTTAAAATGAAAGTCTACCCCCTCAACGAAGGCTCCTACTCTGTAGATGCAACCAAAAAATTTATTCCCTTTAACCCTGAAGTAGATAATTTTCGCGACAGGCCGGCTTCGCTTTTTATCCATGTAAACCCATTTTTAGTGGAGACTGAAGACGAACTGATGATTTTGGATACCGGTTTGGGTTACAAGGATACACGGGACGAATTGAACATCCACCAACATATCCGCAATCATGGTTTCGACCCCGAAGACATAAGCCTGGTACTCATGTCACACCTGCATTATGATCATTCGGGCGGGCTGGTGGCGGAGCGGAATGGCAAGTTAATCCCAAGTTTTCCAAGTGCCCGGCACATTATCCAGCAAAAAGAGTGGGAATTCGGCCTGGAAGGAAAATCGTCATCCTATCATAAAGAGATATTCGAGGCCTTGCAGGGACAAGTTAAGCTAGAGTTGGTCGACGGAAGCGGAATACTGCGGCAAGGCATCCGGTACGAATTATCGGGCGGCCACTGCCCTTATCACCAGGTTTTTTGGCTGGACAGCGAAGGCAGTAAATTTTTTTTTGGAGGCGATGAATTGCCTGAACCTGAGCAGCTGATACGGAAGTTTATAGCAAAATATGATTACGATGGTCGTAAGTCGGCACAATTGCGGGAAGAATATGGAAAAATAGCGGCCGATGAAGGCTGGACCTGTTTATTTTATCATGCCAAATCCATGGCGGTTGGCAATGTTATTTGGAATGACGATCATTTTAAGGTCGAGTCTGTTTAAACGTGATCCTCAACTTTAAAAAGCTCCACAATTTTATCAACATTCAGGGGTTTCGAGATAAAATCTTTAACAAGGGGATAAGAGCGTGCTTTATTGATGTCGTTGCTGAAAACGGAAGACGAGATAATGAATATCTTGGTTTTGCCGATCGGGTCGATATTCAGTCGTTTGTATTCGTCCAAAAACTCCCAGCCATTCATAATCGGCATGTTAATATCTAACAGAATATAATCGGGTAATTTGCCGACGTCATTCCTTTGAATTTCAACTAATTGATCGATAGCAAATTTACCGTTAAGGCAAGCCATGATCTCGGTGTTTAATAAAGCTTTCTTTATTAATTTAATGGAGATGAAGTTGTTTATCTCGTCGTCATCTACCAGTAACACACTAACGGGTCGGCTATTGAATTCCATGTTATACCATTTATATGCTGCTTTATACGGGCTAAAAAAATAAAAGGTTATATACTTTTAATATTAATTAAAATGCGATAAGGCTTTATTAATGCAGTCAACCGTAATCAGCAGGCCGTTCTATAATCTGAGACCGTGTTCGTTAAATAAATATTAATTAAAAGTAATATTTTTAAACCGAAAATAGCAAATCTATCAAAACGAAAAAATCACCCGCCTGTCATTTCTTATTTCCGGGTCGGGCCTATTTTTTCCTAAATTAGCAAAAATTTTTTATTCCTGCAAGCTATATGTCAAAACCAATCGTAACCGGAATAATGTCATACGGCATGTCCGGCCGGATATTTCACGCGCCATTCCTGCATACTAATCCCGGGTTTGAATTTAAAGCCGTGGTAGAGCGTCACGAAAAGAAGGCCGCAAAACGTTACCCGGACGTGGTTAGCTATAATTCGATCGACGAATTATTAGCTGACGACGAAATTGAGCTGGTGGTAGTGAACACACCCAACGATACCCATTTCGACTTCACCATTAAGGCCCTGGCCGCCGGCAAACATGTTTTACTGGAAAAACCGGCCGCCGCTACCGGGGCAGAGGTGAAGATCATGTTCGACCTGGCTAAAAAGCTGAACCTGCATTTGCTGCTTTACCAGAACCGGCGTTGGGACAGCGGTTTTTTACAGGTAAAAGAAATTATTGAAAGCGGTCGCCTGGGAGAGTTGCAGGAAGTTTATTTCAGGATGGACCGGTTTAAAAGGACGCTCAGCCCAAAAGTGTTTAAAGAAACAGCTGCAACGCCTGCAAACGGGCTGGTTTATGATCTGGGTGCGCACCTGGCAGATAATGCCATTGCCCTATTTGGCAGGCCGCTCAGCTTTACCAAAACAACCGGCATTTTTAGGGACGGCTCACAAGTGCCGGACTATTTCACCTATCACCTAAAATACCCAAACCAGCTAAATGTATTTTTAACTTCGGGCTTACTGATTGCGGAGGTACTGCCCGGCTTTGCAGTACACGGTACCGAAGGCAGTTTTGTAAAAGAACGCTGCGATGTACAGGAAGCGCAACTGGACGCCGGCGTGATGCCCACCGACCAGGGTTACGGCGTTGAACCCGAAGGCAGCGACGGCAAACTGGTATTGATGGACTTTGATAATAAGCGCACTATTGAATGGCTGAAAGCGCCAAACGGCGATTACAACGGTTTATTTAATGCGGTTTATCATACCCTGCGCCAAAATGCGTTATACCCCATAACCGAAGAGCACATTGCCTGGCAATTGGAATTGCTGGAAGCGTAAAAAAATCGTAAAATTGCTTCAAATGAAAATAATGAACCGAATACTCCTTTTTGTTGGCTTTATAGCAATTGCGACCTCAAGCTGCGCACAAACCCCAAATAAAAGCAAAGCTGCCTTAGGCGTTCCGCCCTATAAAATATTAAATACCGACAGCGCGTACGTAACGCCGGCAGACCTGAAAAAGAACGCACCGGTAATGATCATTTATTTTTCGCCGGATTGCAGCCATTGCCAGCATTTAATGTACGAGTTGAAGCCTAAAATGAAGGATTTTAAGAACGTACAGGTGGTTATGGTGACTTTTGTTTTACAGTTGAAGGCGATCCAGGTGTTTTACCGCGACTTTGATTTGAAAAGGTATCCCAATTTTACCGTCGGCACTGAAGGCGAGACCTATTTGGTGCAAAGATATTTCGATGTTCATACAACGCCATACATAGCGCTTTACGATAAAAACCACAAGCTGGTAAAGGCCTGGGAAAAAGCGCCCTCAGTTGACGAGTTGGCCGACGAAGCCAAGAAGTTATAGCACGTTATGAGAACCACAGGGCTTTTACTGCTTTTGATGTTGTGCGGTCTCCATCAACCCAAAGGCGGTAAAGTAGTCCAGTTTGACATCAGCTCCGTTGTAAACGCAAGGCCGGTAACCACTATTAGCAATGGCAAGCTAACGAACTGGAAAGGTGGCATCGACGGAGGCGGGAGCGGCGATGGCTATTTGACTAAGTCCGCTGCCGCATTTAACGGGGACTCCGTTGAACACGCCCTGCCGGATGAGCCATTGATCGCGGCAAATAACGCACATCCTGAAATACAATTGCATTACGCTAACGGCGACAACTTAAACGGCCAGGCCTTTGCCATGCGCGGCGAAGCTTCCATTACATTTTCCGTTCCGAAAGGAAAATATTCCACGCTGTACTTCGCCATGACCAGCGCCGAAGGAAGATCGCCGATCAAATTTGATTTAACCTATGCCGGCGGCGACCACCTCACTGAGGTTTTGCTGCCCGATTATTACCAAGATATCCCGGCAGACGATCCAAACCTATGTTACCTCATCCACGACCTGGCCAAATGGGGTCCGGCCAACAAAATGACCGAAAGGAGTCACCATAATATCGACCTTGTGAAGGTACAAGCTGATCCAAAACAAACGTTACTAAAGATAAAAATAAGTAAAGGACAACAAGGATATTTAGTATTTTGGGCCGCAGCGGGGAAGCTTCGGTAAAATCCGCATATTCATCGGGTTTATATAAGCCTGGGGTGATTCCGGCGTGGGCGATCTTCGCTGCATCGGTGAAAGGAATAAACCTTTATTTTTGGCTATGCCTAAAATTAAACCACCTGTTACCGGGAAATATATTGACCCATTAGTTGACTTTGCCTTTAAAAAGATATTTGGCAACCAGCCTAATAAGGATTTGCTGATCGCTTTTTTAAATGAAGTGTTCAGGGGACGTAAGCATATTGCAGATTTGGTTTACAATAAAAACGAGCACCCGGGCGATTTAAAAGATGAAGGCGCTGCCATATTTGATCTGCTTTGTACCGGAAATAAAGGCGAACGTTTTTTAATTGAGGTGCAAAGGGCCAGGCAGGGTTACTTTAAGGAAAGGGCTTTATTTTATACCTCGCGTTTAATCAGCGATCAGGCCCCAAAAGGCAAACGGAGTGACTGGGGCTATAACATCGCTGAAGTGTATTTGATTGCCTTGCTGGAAGATTTTACTTTGGAAGACAGCCCCGCAGGTGCATACCTTCATGATATTTGCTTGTGCAATAGGGATACCGGTGAAATTTTTTATGATAAATTGGGATATACCTACATTGAATTGGCTAAATTTGTAAAAACGGATACCGATTTAGATACGGACTTAGACAAATGGCTGTATTTTTTAAAAAATATGCCAAGAATGGATAGACTCCCTGTTTACTTACGGAAACCCATATTTGAGAAATTGTTCAGTATTGCTGAATATACTAACTTGACGAAGGAGGAAAAAACGATGTACGATAGCAATTTAAAATACAAATGGGATAATAAGAATGTTGTCGACTACGCCCGCCAAGAAGGTATGGAAAAAGGCATTGAAAAAGGTAAACATGAAAACGCCATCACCGTTGCCAAGGAAATGAAAAAAGATGGTATGCCACTTGCCCAAATCTCAAAGTTTACCAAACTGCCGATCGAAGAAATAGAAAAGCTTTAATCAAAACGCCAACTATTTGATTGACTTGGGATATCAGACACATCCGCACATCTGAAATCCGCATCTCGCACGTGCGGGACACATCATCACTGCTGTTGTTGCTGCTGCATCATTTCCATGTAACGCTGGTAACTGTTTTTAGGCGTTTCGGATGCCATGCTGGTTGCATGCGCTTCCGCGATCTGGTGTTCGCTGTTAATCAAAACATTTTCATCATCAACCGATACCGCAACGTCCAGCTTATGTTTTGATGACCCTTTATAAACACCTTTTACCGGCGAGCAATCCAAAAAATTACGGCCTACGGCCAGTCGCACATGCGTTTCGTTAGCAATGCAATTATTGGTCGGGTCGATGCCAAGCCAGCCGTAATCAGGTATATAGGCTTCCGCCCAGGCATGTGTGGCGCCCTGTCCGCGCATGCCACCTCGGCTGGTACAGATGTAACCGCTTACGTACCGGGCCGGGATATGCACCATGCGCAGCATTTCCATCAATATATGGGCAAAATCCTGGCAAACACCGGCTTTCAGCCTCCAAATTTCGTCCAGTTTTGTTTCAACCGTGGTGACACCTTTGATGTATTCAAAGTTATCATACACATACTGGCAAAAATACAGCGCCGCCTGGTATGGAGATTCAAGGTGCAATTTCTCCTGTGACACAACACCGCGCAATTCATCAATCCCCTCAAAATATTCCTGTCTCAAAAAATCGATATAAGGCACCACATACCTCAGGCGTTTTAAATCATCCCATTGATGTATGGGAAAAATATCGGTCACCGGCAGTTCCCGGTGTTTGGTGGCCACCCAAATTTTTGAATTGATGGTGAGCACCATATGCGGATCGCTGAAGGTAAAACTGCCTACCTCGTTGCCGTAATAGTCGATATAAGTATCCACATGCGGGTTGCCCGTTATCGTCAACTCTTGCTTTAACACATCCTGGTATTCGTCTTTTATCGGGAACAAGATGATCTGGTTGGCGCTGTCGCGCACCGGGCTTTCATATGTGTAACGGGTGATATGTTGGATCTCAAATTCGGGCATATAGTCAGTTATGAGTTAATGAATTATTGAGTTATTGAGTTGGTGAATTAGTGATCCCAAACTCTTCTAACTTCCTGGCTCTTTTGTCTTTCGGACTTTCCGACTTTCGGACTTTCTATGAATTCGCAAAATAATGTTCGTTAAGTGAATTGCCGATACCGTAAAGTTCAGTTCTGATCTGCGGTAAAAACTTCTGCAGCCCTTCCGTCTCGATGCTTTTTACCGAACTGTATTTAATGCGGCTCTCCAGGCGGCCTATCTGGAACGACAATTCTCTGAAATCCTCCAGGTTACTGTCGTTCTTCAGCCGGTCAAAATAGCGCTGAATATGAACTACCGAATAGATTACTGAGCGCGGGAAATCATTATTCAGGATTACCTGTTCCAGTACGTTTTTTGATTCGAAGCCCTCGCGGTAGGTTTTCAGGTACAACTCATAACCGCCGAGAGAAAGTAAAAGGTGCTTCCAGTAGCTGGTGTCGGTCAGCAGTTCCTCGTTTTCATTTGCCGAACTGTATTTGGTGTCCAATATGTCGACCGACTGGATAGCCCGCTCCAGATATTTACCGATATTCATAAAGCTGCGGCCTTCGCCACGCTCCATCGATATTTCAACCGTGCCGTAATGAAGCATTACCTGTTTTATCAGGTCGTCCAGAACGCTAATAGGGTCCTCGCGGGTTAAAGCGCGCTCCAGCTTTGGATCTTTTACAATATGGTAATATTCATTGAGGCATTGCCACAGATCTTTGGGGATATGCTCCTGTACGCTGCGGCCGTTTTCGCGCGCCAGCGTAATGATGTTCAGGATCGAATTTGGATTTTCCCTGCTGGTCACCATAAACCTCATTACCGCCCGGCTGTTGTTTTCCAGCTTGCTCACTTCTTCCGCCCCTGATCCCGCAAATATGCGGATCACCGGCTCCCAGGTAAATTCCTGCACCGTGTCCTGCGATGAAGCATAGTTTATTTTCAGCATGCGCAACATACCATCGCTACGCTCGATGTAACGGCTTAACCAATAAAAACTTGCTGCTACGCGACTTAACATAAACCCCCTAACCCCCTAAAGGGGGAATTTAATTCTTCAACCTTTATATTTGGTAATTTATTCATTTCTATTTGTTACATTTTTTATCATCCGCACATTTTCATATCTGCACATCCGCACATGTACTCCCCCTTTAGGGGGCCGGGGGGTTAACCCAGCACCCAGGTATCCTTACTCCCACCCCCCTGCGAGCTATTTACCACCAGCGAACCTTGCTTCAAAGCCACGCGCGTTAACCCGCCGGGTACAATCTCTATCCCATCCGGACCGAAAAGCGCGTATGGCCGAAGGTCAACCCGCCGTGGGGTTAGTTCTCCCTGCATATAACATGGCGCTGATGAAAGGCTGATGGTGGGCTGCGCTATAAAGTTGCGGGGATCTTTCAAAACCTCCAGCTTGTATTCATCAATTTCTTGTTCAGTGGCAGCATGGCCCATCAGCATGCCGTATCCGCCGCTACCATTCGTTTTTTTGATCACCATTTTGTTGATGTTCTTAAAAACAAAGTCGCGTTCATCGTTATTGCCCAACTGGTGTGTGGGCACGTTCTTTAATATCGGCTCCTCGTTCAGATAGTATTTTATCATGTCGGGCACATAAACGTAAACGGCTTTGTCGTCAGCAACGCCGGTGCCCACGGCATTTACAATGGCCACATTCCCTTTGCGGTAGGCGCCCATAATTCCCGCTACGCCCAGCATGCTGCCGGGGTTAAACACCAGGGGGTCAAGAAACTCGTCATCGACCCGGCGGTAGATCACGTCAACCTGCTGCAGGCCGATTGTGGTTTTCATATAAACCTTATGGTTATTCACCACCAGGTCGCGGCCCTCTACCAGTTCAACGCCCATCAGGCGGGCCAGGGTGCTGTGCTCGAAGTATGCCGAGTTATAAATGCCTGGCGTCAGCAGCACAATGGTCGGGTTATGTATCTGCCGTGGCGATAATGCCAGCAGGTTTTTATACAAAATATTGGGATACTCGGTAACGCTCCGTACCCCGCATTGCGGCAGCAGGTCGGGGAACAGGCGTTTGGTGATCTCCCGGTTCTCCAGCATATAACTCACGCCCGAAGGCGTGCGCAGGTTATCCTCCAGCACATAAAAAGTGCCGTCGTGATCGCGGATCAGGTCGATGCCGCTGATATGCACATAAATATCATGCGGCACCTGCAACTGGTACATCTCGCGCAGGAAGTGCGGGCAGGAGTAGATAATATCTATCGGCACCACCCCATCGTTAATGATGAACTGGTTATTGTAAACGTCCTTGATAAACAGGTTGAGCGCGGTGAGGCGTTGTTTAATACCCTTCTCCACAAAAGCCCATTCGGCGCCGGTGATAATGCGCGGGATGATATCAAACGGGAATATCTTTTCGATCCCCTCCCCGCTATTGTAAACGGTGAAGGTAATGCCCTGCGTCATGAACAGGCGCCTGGCCAGTTCCTCTTTTTTATTCAGGTCATCAGCCGATTCGCCGGAGATATATTC
>Ga0207103_10072_pt1 | contig 29552 bp, 27 predicted proteins | sample Alteio_BWMinHeat_81_FD_153546 | JGI IMG/M metagenome (GOLD analysis project Ga0207103, IMG submission 153546) | Enriched cells from forest soil in Barre Woods Harvard Forest LTER site, Petersham, Massachusetts, United States -... | ecosystem: Environmental > Terrestrial > Soil > Temperate forest >...
ACACCGTTGGATCGGGATGCCCGAAGAAGTCAAGAAACTCTAACATCGCTGCCCCGCGGGTCACAGATTTTGGCGGCATGTTTGGGTTGTGTCACCTGAATTGGGTATAGGCCTTATCGTTGCAATTATACAGCAAGTATTATTAAATTGAGTGCTCGGAATATAACCCACCGCTCATTCGCTCCAGGCCTTCTCGCTCTCCGAGAAGGTCGGGTCGGAGGTAATTTGATGGCTGAAATCAGGGGCATCCTCCTGAACGGCTGGATGGGACTTTTGAAAGAAAAGTACGCGCATGCGCAAATCCAAGAAGCGCGTCTCAATTTGAGTCCTCCCGACCGGAGCCTGGCTTCGAAGATTCTTCTTGATTCTAACTGGTATCCGCTGGATACGCTTTATGTTCTCCATGACTTGACTTGGGCGGTGGCGCGCCGGCAAAAGCCGATCTTACCGGTCGTCATCGGGCGGTCCATGGCCGAGCGGGCTTACAGCGGAGTTTACCGGCGGCTGCCGGCAAAGGACCCGGCAAAACAGGTCGGGAAGCTGTCATACATATCCGAATTCTTTTTCCGCGATACGCGAAGCCTCGAGACCGAGATCGATGGCCGGGGCGCTTGCCATATCCGCTACTCTTATCCGGTGCGACAGAATGATTCTTTGGCGATATGCCTTACCCTGCTGGGATTTTGGACCGCGACGATCGAGATATCGGGAGCATCGCGGGTCAAGGGCGCTCATACAAAGTGCGTCGGCGACGGAGCGGATACCTGCGAGTTGGTTTTCTCCTGGAAATAGAGCCGCAATTCGGTTTGGCTTCAACGTCGGTCCCAGATTCAACACCGCTGAGCGAACGTCGTCCATCGTAAAACGAGGCATCGGGCCGGAAAGCTAGGACAAGCTGGAAGCTTGTCCTACATGGCGTCATTTGCGGCCTGCCAGGTAACAGGATACAATCGCTAACCAGTGCTTCCGACAACTCGAGCGGGCCCCTCCGGCTAGTAGCGACGCCGAAATCCGTGGCGGGATTATTAAAACAATTGCAGGGAGGATGTGCATGTCTTTAAAGATTAGAGCGACGATGGCAGGGTTCAGTGCCCGGGCCGGCCTGGTGTTCACGTTACTGATGCTTATTGCGATGGCGAATGGATGTAAGAGCGGAGGCGAAGGCGGCTCATCGGGTTCCGGAGGGTCTGGGGGGCCTGGCGGTTCAAAAAGCGCGGCGGGCGACTTCGAGGGCGTAATCAACATGAAGATGACCACCGGGGATGGGAAGGCCATCCAGATGGTTTATTACCTCAAGAGCGATCGGATGCGCACCGAGACCAGTATGGCCGACAACCCTGATATGCAAGGAGTCATGATTATGGATATGCCTTCGGCCAAAATGACGACCCTGATGCCAAAGCAAAAGGCGTATATGACGATGGACTTCAAGGACATGAAAGCGGACGCGCCGCAGGGCAAAGAGCGCAGCTTTCCAAAGATCACGCCGACTGGTCAGAAAGAGACCATTGCCGGCTACAACTGCGAACACTACTTGATTGGCGACGAACAGAATATGGATATGTGCATCGCCAAGGGGCTGGGCTATTTTGGAATGGGTGGGGCCGGCCGAAGCAGCGCGCTCAAAGATATGATGTTTTCGGAAAAGATGAAAGCTGAAGCCGCCGCGAACCCCGAATGGAACAAATTCCTCGATGGCGGCGCATTCCCACTGAAAATGACGATGACCGAAGGCGGCAAAACGACGATGAGCTCTGAAGTCACAAGCGTAGAGCGCAAAAAGGTCGACGATTCGTTGTTCACGGTGCCCGCTGATTACAAGGAAATGAAAATGCCCGCCGGCATGCCGGCGATGCCCGGCAAGACGGGCCAATAGTCTCAGTTGCCGCTGGTGAACAATCCTCGGGCGGCTCGGTAACCGCACTTTTGGTACTTGTTGTAAGCACTGGCGGCTCGCGCGCAAATCTGCTCGCCTGTTTCGCCCGACATCCATCCCGTAATAGCTGCTTCGAGGACATAGGCTTCGGGCGCCATCAACCCGGTGGTCAACACCAGCGGGCGAGCTCCGCCAGCCCGAATTGCATTCGAGAAGTAACTCTTGCTGGCGCAGCACAGGACCATGGCGTCTCGATTGCAGTCGCTCCGGCTTCGAGGATATTGAGGCAGGCTGAAGTCCATCACGCCATCGTGCCCGACATAGGCGATCAAGTCGGCCGGTCCATCCAGGACGAGGTCGCCGCCACCGGCTTGCACAGCAACGTGTTCGGACCCTGCGCCCGAGGCCAAGTCGAGGAATTCGCTGATCGCGCGCTTTATCTGGATCCCCTGATAAGCGTCGGCGATGATATAGACGTCCTGAGTCCGATGGCGAAGTATGCACCTGCGCAGCACGCCGGGTCTCGGACGATCGATTTGGGCAAGCACTCGCCATTCAGGGCTCTTGGCCAGGAAGGTCTTTACGCCATACCCGGCTCCCCAGTAGAGATTGCTTTCCGGGTCATCTCCATTTCCCAGCCTGGCCGGCACAGGCACGATGCCCTGATGCACATTGTCGCAGAGTGCAACGACAACCCGAATTACCTTGACGCCAGCCGGCCGGTTACGCGGACTGCTTGACGGTGTCACAGGACTCGCGATTGGGTGGAACGATTGGCCGGATGGGCCGTCGTTTTGGTGATCTGGCGAGGAGCAGGATTGCAACAACATCAGCAACAAGATCAGGAACCACCTTAGCACCCGATTTGGCACCGTCTTAAACACCTGCCTCCTCATTTCAGGCTGGACCTGAAACATCCACCTAATATCGAAAGGGCGCCCCTGAAGTGATAACGTGGAGTTGAAAAGAACCCAATATCACTAAAGGAGAGCCCGTGACTAAACACAAGTATGTAGGAATGGACGTGCATTCGGCAACTACGGTGAGCGAAGTTATCAACGAGCAGGGCAAAACGGTAGCAAGGTCAATTGTCGAGACGAAGGCTGCGGAGATCAAGGACTTCATTCGAGGATTGACGGGCACAATACACGTAACTTTTGAAGAAGGGGTGCACGCGGCTTGGCTGCACGAGATCATTAAGCCGCTGGTGGCTGAAGTGATCGTGTGTGATCCGAGGCACAACAAACTGATTCAATCGGGGAACAAGTCAGACCAGAACGATGCGCACAAGCTGGCGGAGTTGCTGCGGCTGGGATCGTTGAAGGCGGTGTATCACGGAGATTGCGGAACACGGAAGTTGAGGGAAGCAGTTCGTGGATACAACGCGCTGACTGGAGACTGTTTGAGGGTGATGAACCGAATCAAAGCGATGTTTAGGGGCCGGGGCATCGACTGCGGCGGGACGGAAGTGTATCGAGTGATCCACCGGGAACAGTGGCTGGATCGTCTTGGCGATCCGCCGGCAAAGGCCAGGTTGGAACTGCTGTACGAGCAACTGGACAGCGTGAGCGGACTACGTGAGAAGGCCCGGCGCGAGATGGTGACCCAAGCTCGGTCTCACTCCGCATACAAGGTACTGAAGCAAATCAAGACGCTGGGGCCGGTCAGGATAGCCGAGATAATAGGAGTGGTTCGATCGCCATTCAGGTTTAGAACCAAGAGGCAGTTCTGGCCCTACTGCGGGCTGGCAGTACGGACCGCTTCGAGCGCTGATTTCGAGATCGTCAACGGCAAGGTGCGCAGGACTGCAAAGCGGGCTGCCACTCGTGGGCTGAACCACAATTACAATAGGGAACTCAAGAAGGTGTTCAAAGGCGCAGCCTTGCTGGCGACGGTGACCGAGCCGTTCAAGCAGTATTATGAGGGTCTGACAGCCAGCGGAATGAAGCCCGAGATGGCCAGGCTTACACTGGCGCGCAAGATTGCGGCAATCACTCTCGCAGTGTGGAAGAAAGGAGAAAGCTTCGATGCCAGTAAGCTGATTAAGGAGTAGGGCGTCTTCGGAGCGACCGGGATCGAGTGCCAAAGCGGGTTTATCGCTTTATGGGGTTCCTGCCAAGTATAGACAATAGGGCGGCCACATAAGATGGAGCCGCCCCACTCTGGGCAGTATACCCACCCGCCTCGGCGCTCGGGTCGCTCCCCAGTGCCTGGCCCATGAATCGGTCAGAACAAATAAGGAACCCATGCGATAATATAAGCGGGGTCGGCGGTAAGTAGGCCGGCAATGCAATGGTGCTCTGAAAGAGCCCGTTCCCCAGTGTGGTCCCGGTGTCGTGTGATCAAAACAGTGGTGACATGGGCCTAACTGATAAGACAGTTGGGCGAAATGATCCCGTTTGGGAGAGTACCCGGATTTGCGACCCGGCCGTCAACCTCAAGAAATCCATCACTCGAGGACAATATGGCACGCAAGAAAATCAATAAGAAGAAGGTCACCCTGCCAGTTCTGAATCCGGATGCGGCCGGTATCGACATAGGGGCGACAGAGATTTATGTTGCAGTTCCTCCAGACCGGGATTCCGACCCGGTGCGGATGTTCCCCACTTTCACCCAGGATTTGCATGCGCTCGCCGACTGGTTGCAGCAAACAGGGATTCAGACAGTGGCTATGGAGTCCACTGGAGTCTATTGGATTCCACTGATGCAAATTCTCGAGGCCCGAGGATTAGATGTCTACCTAGTGAATGCCAAACACGTCAGGAACGTTCCAGGCCGACGAACCGATGTCTCGGACTGTCAATGGCTTCAGTACTTGCACTCTGTCGGTCTTCTGAGGGCATCATTCCGGCCGGACCAGGAAATCTGTGCTATTCGATCCCTGTGGCGTCATCGGAACGCTCTGGTGGAGATGGCGACCTGTCACGTGCACCACATGCAAAAAGCACTGGACCAGATGAATCTCCAAATTCATCACGTTATCAGTGACATCACGGGATTGACGGGGTTAGCGATCATCGATGCGATCTTGAACGGTGAACGGGATCCGGAAAAACTGGCCCTTCTCCGCGATCCGCGGATCCGCGCCAGTCACGAGACTATAGTCAAGAGCTTAGTCGGAGACTACCGGCAGGAGCATCTGTTCACGTTGCGCCAGTCACTTGATATGTACCGCCAGTATGAAAGAAAAATCCTCCAATGCGAGGCGGAGATTCAGCGCCTGATGCAGGCGCTTGAGGGCCAAAGCGACCCGTCGAGCTTGCCCCCAGCTAAGGATTCCGTCAAAAAGTGCAAGGTCATGAAACCTGCTAAGGCATTAACATTGCGAACCGAAGCGTACCGTATCCTTGGAGTCGACTTAACCACCATTCCCGGAATCAGTGTCTTGCACGTTCAAACCATCGTAGCCGAACTGGGGGCTGACTTCTTCTCACAATTTCGCAGCGCCGCCGCATTCAGTTCTTGGATGGGACTTTGCCCAGACAACGACATCAGCGGCGGGAAAATACTGTGGAGCGGTACCAGGAAGGTTAAAAATCGAGTCGCCTTAGCGCTACGTATGGCAGCCCAATCGCTCCAGCATAGCAAGTCGTCCCTGGGAGAGTTCTACCGACGAATGCGAACAAGACTCGGTGCACCGAAAGCGATTACGGCTACTGCCCACAAGCTGGCCCGCATTATATTCCATCTGCTCACTACCAAGGAGGCTTACGATGACAGCGTGTTTGCTCGATCGGAGGAGAGGTGTCAGCAGAGGGCCAGAAAGCGACTCATCGCGCAGGCCCGTGCCCTCGGTTTCAATCTTGTTCCAGCCTCATCTTAAGCACCGCAAGCGACAAAGGGTTCCTTGGGAGCGTTGCCCTATCCTCCGGGCAGGTACACAGATTTTATCACGCATCGGAGCCTGGGCGTTAATGGAAATCAGAATTGCAGATGACCATCGAGAGCTGACGTTGCAAAGGGATCCGTGGATGAGCACGTTTTTCTGCTCCCCGCGGTACGAGGGTGAGTATCAAGGCAACCGGTGTCCCAATGGCTCGTTTGAGCCGAGGACCCAAATCCACCATATGCCCCCTCGGACAACCAGATATAGGTTTAGGCCATAGAGTCTCAGATAGAACCATGGTTGGCTAGTGTAGCGGTAGTCAGACTGACCAGTGGTAACCTTGAATGCAGTGAAAGCGCATCGATGCAGTGGCCGTTCGCCGTTCCTGATCTTGTCGTAACGCCGCTTCAAGCCGCAGGGTTAATCAAGCGGCTCGAGGCCATGGCCGGTTCCCCGTGATTATCGGGGCTTGTCGTCAAGAAAGTTTCACTCGGGGCGGCCCGACGGCGTAGTTTTTCCTTGACAACCCTTTCGATAGAACCGGTTGCCACCGGTGGGATTCGGCCAAGGGATCTCGACTCCCCTGACCGCCACTCGGGCGCCAATGATAGTGCCACCTGGTTTCGAATCTGGATCAGTCGCCGGCTGGTGTTCGCAAACCACTCCCCGATTGAGCATCGTATTGGTTTAGCCGCCGCCTTCTCGAGAATGTTCCAACAGTGGCCTTATGTTCCTGATAAATGAAGGTGCCCTCTTTTGGGGGTCCCGATCGGCGACCGTCCCCAAGCCGAGCTTGGCACTCACCCGAGACGCAAGGGCCTTCACTAGGAAATGTGGGCTGATTCCAGCTATCTGTTGGGGAGGTGTGCTAACTCTGGTGTCGCTGGTTCACTTTTCGTTTTGTCGTTTTGGCGAAACACGATGTCTGTGATGTCGCGTTCTTCTATGCCGCAGTCTCTTGGGTGTGGGCTTGGACATTGCCCGAAGTATGGCTAGTAGCTCATCCTCGGAATCGATCGGCTCAATTAGACCAGCGGGCCCTTCATCTCGCTCCCAGGTCTCTGTCTCGAAGTTGAAATGCCAGGGCGGAAGACTAGGTTTGATCCGTTGAACGTCTGGGAAATCTCTGTGCAGTTTTCTATCCGGACTCTCTTGATCTTGGGCATTGACCTGCGAGAGAGGCATCACTAAGAGTGAAGCAGAGAGCAGCGATAATAAAGAAGTTTTTACTCGCTTTCTCATTGAGCACCCTTCCGCTCAAGGCTAAGTATTACGCCGAATGCAAACACACCGTCGCCGTATATCATAGCATCGAAACTCTTAGTGTCCAACGGATCCGTGAATCCCCGTGGCACAGGCTCCATATCAACCGCCCAGATTATGCGCTGTTGAGGTACAGTACCCAGCAAGTGACGCCCACCGGGAGACCCGTTCTTGACACTCTGTTCTTGACAACCCGCAACTGGCTGTTATTATGGTGCCGGCTCCGAAAGCATGTGGATTCTGAAGATTCAAAACAGCCCGCTGCGGCACTCAGTGGCGCCAATCAAGCCTCGACGGTTCAGTTTGGCGCGAACCTGATTTAGCTTGGCGAACCTGGCACCGTCAGCCAAATCTAATCCGGGAGGACACGAATTTGCCCTATATATGTCCCAGGTGTTATCAGTCTTTTGAAGGCAACGTCGTCGCTTGTCCGTCATGTCAAGATCGGTTGATGTGGGTCGATCCGGCCTACGATGAAGCCCGGTATAAAGGATTCGGTGGATGGCTGATTCTGTTTGCCATTGGGCTGGTAGTGATTCTTTCCGCTCATTGCAGCCATCGGGCTCATCAGCAACTTTAACACACTGGGCCGGTATTTCGCTTATTACCCGGGGATGCTGGCTGTGTTCATGATCGACTTGCTGTTCAAGATCGTTCTACTGATCTGGGGATTCTATGTGATCTACCTGCTGGTGCGGCTCAGGCCATTCGCGGGAGAGGGGGCCCAGAAGTACCTGGTTGGCCGCGGCGTGTATACTGCCGCGTCGATTGTCTTTCCATTCATAGCAACACTCCCCGGCATGGCGACGGCAGTCTTGACCGCTATGGCGATTTTTACAGCCATTCCTTCATTCATATTCATAATCATCTGGTATATATATTTCGAAAAATCAAAAAGGGTATTGATTACATATGGCAGGCCCGAGTCGGGCGGGGCGTGGTTGACGTGACTGCGAGAACCGGCTTTGGGCCGGCCGGCAAGGCGACGCGGACTACGGCCGCCAGGAACAGCATTATCATTAGTGATTTCATATGAAGCTCCATCACGCGCTCACACGAGGCGCGACTAAATCAACTAGCTGCACAACGACGGGTATAGGCGGTTGCGGGCCCTGGGTATGATTGCAGCCCCGCGCCTCACTTTTTCGCTGCGATCGACCAAAGTCCACGATGGCCGGGCCGATTATCGGTAAACTCAGAAAAAGTTGAGATGACAAGGCTGACTTGTCCAAACCCAGTGTATAATAAGAGGTTAGGGACAGGCGGGTCAGACTGTCAGGATATATGCAGAAAGCTGCGTTAGCCGAGCCGGGAAGATTCTAGAAGCCGTGCGGACTCGGGCAAAGGCGTTTGGAGGAGCCTGGATCGTTTTGGAATAAATGAACAAGCGGCTGGCATTTATCTGATGCAAGCTTGATTGCGCCCGATGGGACGTTCAGGCTGGTAGCAGGGGAGCGAATTTTGAACCTGCCATACTAACAGTCATCAAAGACAGGCGGTGGCGCGTTCTATTTATTGGAAACGGAAGTTCTCACGTTATGCTCGTAAAAAAAGGCGAAGACATCAAGGGTAGCGAGATCACCGACAAGAAGGTGTACCTGAACCGACGGTTATTCATCCGCGGGGCGATACTGACCGGGACTGTGGCGGCCACCGGCACTCTGTATAGGACCTTGACCGGTAACAGCAGAGAGGCCAGCAGCCGTAAGAAGGAGGCCAGGTCTCGTCCGTCCGACGCCGCATCCCGCCAAGAGGTTGCTGGCGCTAAACCGGCCCCATCCAGCGAATATAGCGTGACGGACCAGCCAACGCCCTACGAAGACATAACCCATTACAATAACTTCTACGAATTCTCGACAGACAAGGCCGCGGTCGCCGATAAGTCCGCCGGGTTTGTCAGCCGCCCGTGGACCGTCTCGGTCGAAGGCCTGGTGGGCAAGCCGCGCGTCTATGATATCGACGACCTCATTAAACTCAGCCCTCCCGAGGAGCGGGTTTATCGCCTGCGCTGCGTTGAAGGCTGGTCGATGATCATTCCATGGACCGGATTCCCGCTGGCCCGCCTGCTCGAGCAAGTGCAGCCTTTGTCGACCGCGAGCTACGTTCAGTTCGAGACTTTGTACGACCCGCAGCGAATGCCCGGCCAGCGCCGAGGTGTCCTTGATTGGCCCTATGTCGAGGGCCTTAGGTTGGACGAGGCGATGCACCCGCTGGCCATTCTGGCATCGGGACTCTATGGTGAGGATCTTCCTGCGCAAGACGGAGCTCCCATTCGCCTGGTAGTTCCCTGGAAGTACGGTTTCAAAAGCATAAAGTCGATCGTCAAGATCCGCCTCGTAGACAAACAGCCGGCGACTACATGGAACCTGCAGGCACGTGACGAATATGGCTTCTATTCCAACGTCAACCCTCAGGTGGACCATCCCCGCTGGAGTCAGGCCACCGAGCGTCGGATTGGCGAGTTCGCCCGGAGGGACACGCTGATGTTCAACGGTTATGGGGACCAGGTTGCTCAGCTATATGCCGGGATGGATTTAAAGGTCAATTTCTAACGGGGCAGTGGCCAGGGGGCGGTGGTCAGTAGTCAGTCAGAGGTCGGTAGTCAGTGATGCAAGACGTCAAATTTCCGAAGCTAGTCATTCTGGTAAACGGAGCTGTGCCTCTGGCCATGCTGGCCTGGGATGCCGCTCACAACAACCTCGGAGCGAACCCGATCGAGTTCGTTACGCGAACAACCGGGGCGCTGGCGCTGGTTTTCCTTCTCATCTCGCTTACGGTTACTCCGCTCAGAAAGCAACTGGCGCAGCCGTGGATGGTCAAGCTGCGCCGAATGTTAGGACTCTACGCTTTCGTTTATGCTTGCGTGCATTTGACGACCTACGTCTGGTTCGACAAGTCGTTCAACGCGGGAGCGATAGTGAAGGACACCGTCAAGCGGCCGTTCATCACTTTCGGGATGACCGCGTTCTTGATTCTGGTCCCTCTAGCGATAACTTCAACCAACGGAATGGTAAAAAGAATGGGCGGCAAGCGATGGAACCGGCTCCACAAAGGGGTCTATGTGGCGGCCGCGCTTGCCGTGATTCACTACTACGCGCTGGTCAAAGCCGACACCCGCGAGCCCATCATATTTGGCGTTGCGCTCGCGCTCCTCTTATTGTACAGGCCGCTGAGCAAGTACATCCCGGGGTTGGTTCGACAAACCCGGCCAGCCCAGCGGCCATCTCGCTGATTCCAAGGTTCCTAGTCCCAGGTTCAGAGTCCACGCTTTAGCCTGCTTTCGAACTCCCGCGAGCCGAAGCTTGAACTCTTAACTCTTAACTCTTAACTCTAAGCTCCCGAACCGGCCCTCTTACATCCGGAAATTAATGGCCCGGCTCAATCGTCAATACGGCGCCGCCCATCTCAGGCAAGATGGCCGAGACCTTCAGTACTTTGCGCGAATCCCTGCCGACCCAGACCGTGGACTTATCCGCTCCCCCGTCGGCGGAACTCACCTCGATCTTAAAGGCATCGATCGCGCCTGCCGGGCCCGAGACCTTTTCGGTGCCCACAACCTTTAGCTGCATGAGCTTGATCTTCTGCTTCTGAATATCAAAGTTGCGGAATGTCGTTGCGTAGCCCTCAGCGAGAGGGAGCGCCGCCATCGCTTCGTACGCTCCAGCTCCATCGGCGTACAGCGCTCCACCGATTTCTTGCGCGATCGGCTTCGATTTCCCGTTCATAGTCATAGTGCCGGTGGCCTTATCGACCTTGAATTCGACATCAACTGACAGAGGGCCTTGCTTGATCTCGCGCCTGGTCACAACCAGGCTGCCTTTGTCCACGTGGGTGGCGTCGGTGGCATCTCCCTGGGGTGTCTTAAGCGTCTCCAGAATTGACCAGGAGCCGCCATCCTCTGTGATGGTGCTCGTGATCGAAAGCGGAATTGACTGCCCTCCAATTTCGAGCTTGGCCTCATAGTTCGTAGTGCCCGCCTTCAAATCGGTCGCCGGTTTGGGCGTGCCCACAGCCGACGAATCTATCTTTCTCATGACCTTAACGGTCTTTATGTCGACAGTGATCTCGTTCAGACGAGCGGATACCTCGGGAGTCGCGCCTTCCTGGTATCGCCCGCCCAGGTGCTTGGCCAGGAATTTTTCGGCCGCCGCGAACATCGCCATATTGTTGACCGGCCGGGCAAACCCGTGACCTTCGTCCGGCGCGACGATGTATTCGACCGGGAAGCCACGGTCGCGCAAGGCGACTACGATTTGGTCGGCTTCGGCCTTATTGACTCTGGGGTCGTTGGCTCCCTGGACAACCAGGAGCGGAGTCTTGATCTTGTTAGCCGAATTGAGCGGAGATTGGCGCTCGAGTTGCACTCTCCCCTCCGGCGTTGAGGGATCGCCCATCCGCTTCATGAAGACTTTGCGCCCGGCTTCCCAGTAGGGCGGGATTGAATCGAGCAAGGTGATCAGGTTGGACGGGCCCACGATGTCCACGGCTCCTGCGTACAGGTCTGGTGTAAATGCCACTCCGGCGAGCGTTGCGTATCCGCCGTATGAACCGCCCATGATGCCTATGTGCTTAGAGTCCGCGATACCTTCAGCAACGAGGTACTTGGCGCCCCAGGTCAGGTCGTCCTGCATCTTTTGTCCCCATTCCAGATTGCCGGCATTGAGGAACTTCTTGCCATAGCCCGTCGACGAGCGAAAGTTGGGCTGCAACACGGCATAGCCTCGATTGGCCAGGAACTGCGCATAGCCGTTGTAACCCCAACTGTCTCGACCCCAGGGACCACCGTGCGGGAAGACGATCGCGGGCAGGTTCTTTGCCGAGACACCTTTTGGAAGTGTCAGATACGCCGGAATCTCGAGTCCATCCGAGGATTTGTATCTGACCGACTTCATAGCAGCCAGGGACTCGCGCGGCAGCTTCTCGCGGATTCTGTATTGCAGCTCCAGTTTTTTCGTCTGCTGGTCAAAAAGATACGTCTCGCCAGGTTCCGTGTCGCTGCTGGCGATGATCAGAAAAAGCTGTTCGTCCCTTGTCGAGGAGCCAAACCCGATTTCTTTTCCCGGTAACCGCTTCTTCAACAGGTCATAGTCGGCTTCAAATGCTTTGTTCTTCCAATACACTCGGGTCCGGTCGTCTTCATAAGTAGTGGAGATCAGTTCATCAGTCAGATCAGAGAACGTCACGTCTCCGAGATCAACCCTGCCGGCGGGATCAGATTCGACCGCCTCTTCCTTGCCGGTCTGAGGATCGAACAATACGAGCCGAATCAGGTCCGTAGCGTCACCCTTGTTGGTCTCCATATAGAATCGCCGGCCGTCCTTGTGAAAGCGGTCCGGACCACAGCTTTCGAACACATTGCACGAATAGATCTTCTTGAAGCCTTCGTCGTCGACCCGCAGGATCTCAGTGTCGCCGTTGTCCGCCGCGCGGGTTGCAAGGCGGAGCTGGCCCTTTTGGTCGAACACCCAGCCGGTGATCCGGTCGGTGTTTTTTCGCAGGAGTGTCCGCTCGCCGGTCGAGATTTTTACTTTGTACAGGTCATGCCAGGCCTTGTCCCGGTCGTTGATTCCGACGTACAGGATGTCGGGGTCAACCTTAGGTACGGCGAAAAGCTCGGCGCGCACGCCCTTGAGGTCGGTCAGGTTTCGGGCCGTCGGAACTTCCTGGCCCGCCGGCGTGGCAGCAGGGTCAACTGCGTAGACGTTAAAATTCTCGTCGCCGCCCTTGTCCTGAGCGAATAGGATGTATTTGCCGTCGCGGCTCCAAAAATAAACACGAATCGGCCGCGCCGTATCGTTGGTGATCGCTCTGGCGGCGTTGAATGGCTCGCTGGTGCGTTTGACCCAAACGTTGCGGGTCCCTTTGTATGGCTTGATGAAGGCGATGAACTTGCCATCAGGCGAGATTTGGCCGCCAGTGATTTCGGGATCGCCAAAGAATAGTTCTCGATCGATCAAGGCCGGCTGGCCGTCGCCACGGGATGGCCGAGCTGCCCCAGGCGTGAATGCCCCGACCAGTATTAGTATCGAAAGTGTGAACAAACCAACGGCCCTACCCAACGACCCGAGAATCGCCTGCCGCTTGCCACCCAGACACGGCTTCTTCATTTCTTTGCTCCTATTTCTCATCAGATGTTCGAGTTCACTGTCAGTTGGACCCGATCAGCTAGGCTAGATCCATTGTAATGAACGATCCAAGTCGAGCGGGCGAACCCCGTTCCCGAGCTTACAACGTTGCCTTCTGCGAATTCTAGATTGCGTAAGGTTCTGTCCCAATTTCGAGTCCAAGGAGAGCATACGATCAAATCACGTGAATTGATCCATTAGTCCTTTTTGCTTACGGTCGGCTGCGCCCCAATTAGCGGATAGGCCAGGCAGCCTGCTTCGGCTCTGGGAGGCCAAAACGCCTTAGTGATGTCCCGCCACGGGTTAGCTAAGCCTATTGTGTGCTCGCGGTCAGAGCCTCAGGCTGAGGCTTGCCGGTCACTGTGGACGGAATTCCGCTATTTATCCATAAAAGGTGGAATTGGCCGGCCGCCGGTGCGAGCCCTGCATAGTCACCCAAAAACGATACACCCTGGCCGGCTTGAGCCGCCGATCTTATGTCAAAGCTGTTCGCGGTTGCTCGCAGAGACGGGCTAAACGTGGCGCCTCCGTCCGTCGAAATGCGCACATATCTGTCTACGAGGAATCTGCGCTGCGGATCATTCTGCAGGCTGTAATAGCTGACCGCTACGTGATTGCCGCTCGCGGCGACTGATACGGTGAATGCTGCAGCATCAGCAGGCCCATCGCTGACACGCACTGGATCGGACCACGTTTTGCCGCCATCACTCGATTTTATCAGGGTCGCCTGGTCCGTGGCGCCGAACCGGCTGTCCTGCCACGCGACATAGAGGTTGCCGGTTTCAGGGTCTATTGTGAACGATGGCAGGCCCGCTCCGTCTCTGATGCCCTGTTCGCTGTTAGCGTTGACGTCGGTTATGGCTCGCCAGCGAGTCCAGGTCTGGCCTCCATCATCGCTTTTAGAAATGAAGAAAACTGACCCTCCCGCGGAGTTGCCCAGCCAGACGACGTAGACGGCGCCGTCCGGGCCAACCCTCGGGATTCCGCCGATGTTGCCCGCGCCCTTTTTTCGCACCTTCACCGGTGCCTGGTAGGTCGCCCCACCGTCAGTCGAAGCCGCCACCATCATCCACTGCTTTACCATCGTCGCGTTAGGTACGTTCAAGTCCCATGCAACGTACACCGTTCCAAAATGCGGGCTGGTTGGAAAGGTATCAACGACGACAGCTTCTTTGTCGCTGAAGTCGAGATTCGAAAAAGTAACGTTGACAGGATCGCCCCAGGTCACGCCACCATCAGTCGATACGGATACACCGACTGCGCTGTTTGAATTTGACTCGTTAAAAAGTAGAGCTGAGAAATACGCGCGGTTGTTCGAGCCGAAAGCGACCCACGGATCCGAGGCCCTTTCCCACGCCCCTCCACTCGCTGTCGTGCTGTGCGGTATCAAGCCGCTTGTCCAGGTCTGGCCGCCGTCGCTAGACGCGCCATAACCACTGGCCCGGGCGCCGCCATTCGCAAACCGATTCTCTTGCCACACGCCGAGCAAGCCGGCCGTGTTATTGGGATCGACGTCCAGATAAGGTTCGACGTGGGTTGCTGGCTGCGCCGATGAATCGGTCGGCAGCAGGTCGGAACTGACCTGGACGGCCGGCGTCGTCCCGACATCGGCCGCCCCGACGGAGAACTGGCCCGACGGATTCTCTACTGCAGGTAGAGGCGGCAGCTTGCGAACAGATGACGCCACGGTTGAGGGGAGCACGCCGCCTGAAAAACGGACTTCGCCGGCGTGGCGGGCAATCCACGCGCTCCTCGAAAAATGGCCCTGTATGATTCGATCGTTCGATTGTGCGATCGACCATGGATTGATTTGAGAACTGATGAGACCGAACAGAGAGCAAACCCAGACAACAAGCCCCAAACGCCGGGCTATTCCCATACAACAAAGCCTCCGATGACCTGTCTTCGTCAGCACGGAAACGAATTATTCACCCGCATGCGAGCGTAACCATCAGCTTAGCAGCGTCGCGAGCGTTTTCACAAATGGGTAGTGTGCTAACGAGACCACTCGGGAGTAACTAAGAGCGGACCTCAGTGGACTTTCCGCTCAGGCCGGCGGCAGAGCCGCGGGAGAGGGATTGGCTCTGCCTAATCAGTTGAGTCTCCGACTTGCTGTGGGCGAGGCGTCCCCTCTTTTCTCCGTCGGCTGTCAGTGTAAGGTCCGCGGTCCGGAATCCTGTCGTCTGACCGACCAAGCCAGGATCGCGCCGTATAAAGTAGAGAAAAGTAGAGAAGGGTAGAGAAAGGTAGAGAAGACTCGAGGGGACTTTTTCGGACTTTGCTACGGTATCCAGCGGCGCAGTGCGTTGGAACGTTGGCACGTTAGAATGAGGAACGGCGGCGTCGGTGTCCCTATCTCAAAGCAGTGGGAAACAGTGAGAATTCTCGAGGGCCTGCCGTACAGGGCGCTTTAAATTTTGAAATTTCAACTATTCTGATTTCAAAGAGCACCAGTTGTTGTGATCTGCCGGTAGCAAGCCCCTCTAGAGCTGGTCTAGCCGGTCTCATAGTACCATGGAGTGATTGATTTCGCAAGCGCTTTGATAATTTATTTTTCTGTTGAGAACAGGTCATCGGAAATGTCCAAACTCCAGCGGTAAGTCGGAGACTTACCAGCACAGCAGGCGGCACAGCCGCAGGAGCCTAGCACAATCAACTTAGATGTGCCTGGCGAGGATTTCCTCCATCCAAACGGGCGCGCCAATATAGAGGTCATTCATGGTTTGTGTTATCTGATCCAGCGACAGTGGCGGTTTGTAAGATCGCCGATTAGCAAGCGCATCGTAAATGTCGGCGGCCGCGACAATCTGCCCGAACAATTGGATCCGCGCGACGACTCTTCGCCGATCTACGGAGCCTCGCTCACCAAGCCTCCGGTCCTTCGTCTTTCTAGGATATGGATCCATCTTGTATTCGTGATGGCAAACTACAACGGACCTTGTTATGTCGAAGCCGGGCCGATCCAGTTCCAGAAAGCCGAGCCGGGGGTGCCGATTAATCGCTTCCCTCTCGCGATCGTCCAAAGCCGAGGGCTTAGACAGGATCTCGCCTGATACCCTTAGTTTTCCGATGTCATGAAGCAGCGCCGCGGAGCAGAGAATACGCAACTCGTCGACGGAAAGGTTGATGCCCAGACCAATATCTGTCGAAATCAGCCCGACTCTTACACTGTGCCTGTACGTTTCGAGATGATGATTTTTTAGAGATTCCAGGTAGATCCGGATGGATTCGTCCCTGAGCGCTCTAGCAACCACATGCCGGCTGTCTGGATGTCTGAGTAGAACCATTCCTGGGCTACCTAAAGACAAGGGTCCCGCACAACGATCACTGGGTCAGGACAAAGATATTGGATGCCGAGCCACCCGCGGTTATTACCTGGATCATGTTGCTGCCCGGCTGTAGCCCAAGTACCCTGGCCTTGCCCTTTATCTTAATCAAACCGTCGGAAGCCGAGCGCAACTGACCAGTCACATCGCCGCCGTTGATCAGCACACGCGGGCTCGACCCAAACCCGGATCCTGTAATCGAGAGGTTCTTTCGCCCGTCGAATACGGCGGTCGCAATGGCGGGGCCGGTGGGAGCCGTTCCCTGAGACAGCGACAGGACGGTCGCCGAGTATGCCGGAAATGTGTAGGTGAACGAGGCAGAGGCGGCCGCCGTGGTCTGCGAGATGTCGGGAGACCCCGATCCGTTCTTGGCCGCCTTGTCCTGGGGTACGCCATACCAATACACAGTAGCGCTGCCGGGCGTGTAGCCCGTGATATCTATCTGGGCGCTGGCATCCGAGCCAGGGTCTTTGTTGATCACCAGCAGGTCGAGCGTTCCGTCGGGGCCAAGAGCAGCATAGGCCGCAACGAGGCTGCTGTTGCTCGACGCCGTTACGATCTGCTCGCCGCCGCGCGCAAAGTGCGACAGCAGCTTGTGTACATAATAAGTTGGATAAGGTCCGCCCTGGGAGGACATGATTCCGTAGTCGCCATACTGCCGCCAGCCATACAACGAAGAGCTGTTGTTGTTGGAGGTGTCCACACCGTTACGCAGATCCCACCACACCATCGCATTGAACTCGGTCTGGAGGAGCTGCCCCGTGCTGTCTGCGAGGTACAGGCCATTGACCAAGCTCGTTGTTTGCTTTCCAGGATTCGAATATACGGAATTGTTTTCGGTGCATACGATTTCAATGCCAGGTCCGGCAGTTCCCATATAGTCGTTTATCTGCTGCCGGAGATTCGCCGCGTCGTTCTTCCAGGTGGCCGCTGCTTGCAGGAGGCCGGCGTCACTCTCGTGGCCGGGAGCTTGTTCATACCGGTGATAGATGACGTAGTCGGGTGTAACACCGAGAGACTTGAGAGTGCTGAGCATGACCGGGGTCCATCCGTAGTGGACCTGGCCGGTCCTGGGATTCGTCGCAGGATGGTTCTGATTGTTGGCATATTGATCCTCGCCGGTGACGATCACGACTCCAATCTTGATGGTTGGGTCGACAGCTTTCATCGCGGCGGCGCAGGCCTGAACCTCAAGGGCGTAGCTGTACGGATCCCATTTCACTGCGTGGGTGTCGTTTTCCCACGAACCATAGCATTCGTTGCCGATCTCCCAGTATTTGAAGCCATAGCCTTTGGTCACGTTGGAGTAGGTCACCCAGTCGGCGGCTTCCTGGACCGTGCCGCTGCCATAATTGATGGTTATGAAAACCTGCGCATTCAAGGGCATTGCCACATGAGCGAAGTTGTCGAAATTGGTCACCCAGGTGACTGAGGGGCTGCCAGGGGGGGTGCCGTCCGATTTGCCCGTCTGCCAGTGATAGAGATCTGAAAGCGATCCGCCGGGGAACCGCAGAGCCTTGATTTGGGCCGCGCCCAGCATTGTTCTGGTCAGATCGGAATCGAACGCTGAGTCCCAGATGGCGGTGTTCAACGCAAACATCCGAGGATCCACGGTCCTTACGGTCTTCGTTGAGTCCACGGTAATGTGAACCGTTGACGTGCCCTGCGCTCGAACTACCCGGGCTGCGCTCTCGCCAACCAGACAGGACATGACAATGACCAGGGACACTGTTTTGATGGACATGCTGTTACCTCCTCGCATTTTCCAATATTCTGCCATTAATCGTGTCGGAGGCCAATGCGGAAATGAGGATTTCAACGACAGGGTCGGGAACAGTTTTCAGTTCTTAGTTTTCAGTTTTCAGCTCAGATGGGAAAAAGCACCGTGACTCCGTGTTTTAGATTTCGCCAGCCAGCAACCATTGCGGCGGAAACTCGCGCTTTCACTCTTCACTTTTTCTCTCTTCCCTTTCTTCGGCCCCATGCAGCAATGGAAAGAATCGTCCCGCTATCGTTTCACCCGCTGGGATTGCTGGCACGCCGGTCAGTAGGGGTTCATTCGACGCAGATCTAACCCCGTCTCTCAAAACGTTGATCACCGCTCCCCGCCGAGGACTGCCGGTGGTATTCTCGAACGAACCGTGCACCATGAGCGGGTGATGGAACGAGCACTCGCCCTTCTTCAGCTCGACTGCGATCGGATTGAATTTCCGCCTTTGTTCCGCGTTCAATACACTTTGGATCGCATTCATATCGCCGGCCAGGCCTGTGACCGGAAGTAGCTCCCATCGGTGGCTGCCAGGGACATAGTGGACGCATCCGTTCTCTCGGGTTGAATCGTCGAGCCCGATCCAGCACGAGAGATGCGCCATTGGTTCCGTCCTCGTCCAGTAAGAATAATCCTGATGCCACGCCACGACTCCGCCCGATTTTGCCGGCTTGCAAAACAACTGATCGTGCCAGAACCGGACCGGGCCTCCCAGCAAGGCCTGCGCTGCCATCGTGAATGCGGGGTTCCACAACAAGTCGTGAAACCCGGCCGTAATCCGCCACGCGCCCAACGCGTGAAAAAGAATGCGGGCGGGGTCTGGCGATTCGTTGGTATGGAATTCGTAGAACAGGCTGTTGCCGGGATGACCGGGGTCCATCAATCCGCTCAGATCATATCGCAACACGTCGACCTGTTCCTCATCAAGGATCCTGACGCCGGCCAGATAGCCATTCTCGTGATAGAACGCGACCTGGTCATCAGTCAAACGGTACCGTTCCCATTCGGCAGCGGTTGATGGAATTCTGAACAGGCTCCCGACTAAACCGTGACGAGCTGATAGATCTGTCCACGTCATAATTTGAAACGCTGGCAAGACCGAGCAAGCTGAAGCTTGAACTCCAACTCTCTGAAAACCGAAGCAAGCTGAAGCTTGAACTCTAGACCCTCAACGGCCTAGCCCGCGATGGTACTAATATTGCGCGAACTGCTGGTTAAAGGTCCACTCTTTTTTGGCCGGGCTAACCTTATTGCGGGGAAGGGAACCTGCCCGCTTTCCGTGAGGGGCCTCTCGCCGGTTCCACGTTGTACACTACGTAACCCGCGAGCCTTGCCGGAGCCCCGCTCCCTCTTGGTTCGGTTCCGCTTATTCAAGACCAGGTTGAATTTGGTGTTGCTTATCGTTATACTCTGGACGTTTGAAAAACTGTTCCGGCCCTTAAACCTGCCCCCTGGTTTGCTTCCCTCTGACATTCGAAAGGCCCTTCCTAATAGACCTTCAAGTTAAATACGGACGGATACCGAGATGAAAACGAAAAGGATCTCCCTTCTTACCCTGGTCCTGCTTGCTGCCACGATCACAAGCAACTGTATACTGCCAAAGCCGGAGAACGTCGATCCAGGCACAATAGAGGGTTCGACCTATTCGAATAGGTTCTTCGGAATGACTTTGACGATCCCACAGAAATGGCTCGCCCACTCAAAGGACGAACTTAGTCCTATGCAGCAGAAAGGCGCTGAATTAATCGCCGGCGAGAACAAGGGACTCAAGGATAAAGTCGATGCCTCGGAGGCAAACTCGGTTCAACTGATTACCGTCAGCCGATATCCGCTGAATTACAACGGCGGCTTCAATGCTTCGTTCCAGTGCCAGGCCGAAAAACTCGGGCTGATGTCGGGAATTTCGAACAGCCGTGATTACATCGCAAGCTTCAAAAAGCTGATGGCAGAAGGCCAGGGTCAGTTGAAATATACATTCGGCGACGACACGTACACTGAGTCGATCGGGGGCAAAGACTTCCTGGCGCAGGACGCCCACGCGACACTTGGACGACTATCGCTCGAACAAAAGGTATGTGTATCGCTGATCAAGGGATACGCGTTGGTCTTTGTGATCACCTACACGTCGACTGACGATCTGGACACCTTAAAAGACGTTTTGAAATCGGTGAGCTTCTCGTCGAAACCTCGGGGGTGATTGACCTGGCAGGCCAGCGCAACTAAAGTCTTTTCCTTTCGGATTTCGAAGTATATTCGTTCATCAGCAGATTTAGAAGGTCACGTCCCGTCATATCCTCGTACTTTATGATCCTGGATGTATCGATGATCCTGTATGTATCGTGGGTTTCGTCGCCGGTCCACTTCATGCTTACCTCAGTCCGTTTGATCCAGTTTCCGAATAAGTCGAACACGAGGTTCGGCAGCGATATTGCCAAGGTGATGGGGTTTGAGTCACGTTCGCGCCTTATCAAGTGAGGCTGGCGATTCGACATGGGCAGAATGAGCCGAGACCGCCGGCATGGCGGCCTGCTCTGGACGATCACGCCGACCATGTTCGATCTCTGATTTCTGCCTTGGCGAATATGAGGCCGTTCGACTATGAAGTCCGAAGTGACCAAGGAGGCTCCGATGAAATCAACCCGACTAATTCTCAATTCTCTGTTCTGTGTGGCTCTGCTAGGATCCACGGCGATGGCGCAGGCCACTCGAACCTTTGTGGCCACCACTGGCAACGATGCAAATCCGTGTAGCCATCCCGACCCGTGTAGGACGCTTCAAGGCGCCCTGAATGCAACCGGCGCCGGCGGCGAGGTAGTAGTGTTGGATTCTGGCGGGTTTGGGTCCAATGTGACTATCGATAAGTCAGTATCGATCATCGCCTCGCCGGGCGTGTTTGCCGGCCTTACGGTTCTGGCCGGACACGGCATAGACATCAATGCAGGCGCGTCTGATACGGTCCTGCTGCGAGGGCTGACGATAAGCGCTCACGGCGGAAATGACGGCATCGTCTATAATACCGGCGGGACACTCCGCATCGAGAACTGTGCCGTACACGGCTTCTCCCAGCACGGCGGCATCGTCTTCCTTGGAGCGGGGCATCTCGAGATTAAAGACTCATCTGTAAGTGACAACGCCTTTGCAGTCGCGATAGAAGGCCCGCAAGCCGAGTCTGCCTCTGCCTCGCTCGAGCGGGTGCTGTTTGACGGTAACTTTGATGCGCTGCTGGTAGGTGATGGAGCAAAGGCTACCGTTCGCGACAGCGTCGCCTCACATAACACCGATGCATTTCAGGCCTTTTCACGTACCAGCGCGGCATCCGAGCTCACACTCGAGAACTGCCTCGCCTCGTCCAACTCTGGCAGCGGCATCTTTGTGGATACCAGCTCGACCGGCCCTGCTACGATTCGACTATCTAATTCTACCGTGACCAATAATGGTATCGGCCTAAGGGCCATTGGCCCCAGCAGCCATATTCTGTCCAGAGGAAACAACACGGTGGAAGGCAACACAACTGAAACGTCCGGGACTATCGGCGCCTACTCCGCCAGGTAAAGACGAGTCACAATCAGATTGGACAGAATACCGCGGGCCTCTGACTCATTCGAGGCGACAATACAGCCTTAGCGCGGAGTCAGAGGCTCGCGGTGCAATACGGCTACGGTTGGATTTCTTGTTGAATTGTGAAGGGATTTCGCGCTCTTTGCCGTTTTTGTTTATGCCTGTTTCCCCGAGGCTTTGGTACGGGCTAAAGCCAAAGTAACGGCGCCAGCCCCAGTGCGGCCAGACCTAGCAGCAGACACAGGCTCAAACGCCCCGTGGCGCGATCGGACAGGAAGTACGCGTAGGCTCCTTTGACCGCGTTATTGCTTGCCGCCGCGATCAGAATTGCCGCCGCCGCGGTATGCACCGCAGTCACATCGCCGGCCGACTGCGTCATTCCCAGAATGAAAGGGTCGACATCGGCCAGCCCCATCACGGCCGCCAGCGAATACACGCCCAGGCTCCCAAGGTACGTCACCGCCAGGTGCGTCGCGATCAGCATGCCGAGGAACATCAGAGCGAATAGGAAGGCGGCGCTCAACTGAAGGGGATTCGCTGGGTCGAACTCTCTTTTTACCTCCTGCGTGGCCTTGTCCGGCATTCTAGACCAAAACCAACCAACCAGCCCTGCCAGTGCCGCAAGTGCCGCAAACCAGGGCGCCAGCTTGGCGAACAAACCTCGATTGAAAAGCAAGAGAAGCACTGACAGCCGCAAGTACATCATCCCTGAGGCGATCAAGGTAGCGCCCGAAAACAGATGAGGACGGCATTCAGATGATGCCCTTTTGGCCAGCACCACCGTAGTCACCGTCGAAGAGTAAGCGCCGCCGAGAATGGCAGCCAGCACTATGCCGCCCTGCCCTCTTGTTGCCCGCTGGATGACGTAGCTACCGTAGGAGACTGCGCTGACAGCCACGACGATCAACCAGGTCTTGAATGGATTGATCTGAAATCGGCCGAACTCCCTGTTCGGCAATATCGGGAGAATTACAGCCGCCAGCAACAGGAACTTGGTGAAAGTAAGGACCTCGCCGGGACCTACTCGCCTTGTTATGCTCTCAAGAGCAACTTTCAACTCCAGTAACAAAATGCCGGCCACGCACAGGGCAGTGGCGATCCAGATCAGGTCGTGATCGACCAGCGCTCCTATCAGATAAGTAGCGAGGCCCGCGATTTCAGAGGTCACTCCAGCGTCCGACGTAACGCTCAGCTTATGCCGGAACGATATCATGAGAAATCCGCCAACCACGGCAAAGCCAAGCGCGAGTGGCAGAAGCTGGTCACCGGACAGGAGCGCTATGATGTAGCCGATCAGTCCGATCAGAGGAAAGGTGCGTACTCCTCCAAATGCATAGTGATCGCTGTCAGCTTTGTGCTCCTCTCGCTCCAGACCCATCAGAAACGACAAGAATAAGACTAGCAGGATCTTGACCGCTTCAGGCGGCAATAGATTGTAGAGTCCAGCCATCGATCGCGTCCTTGTCTACAGTGTCTATAGTCGAATCCTCAAGAGACACCATTTTGAAGGCATGCCTTGCGCTCTGTCCTTACCCAATTTCCGGCTTCGGTGCGCGCTCACAGATCGGCCGAATAACACCGCGCTCCACAGCCGGGTGAATCCATCGCACTCCCAAGATTCGTCGCGTGCCCAGCGACAGTCTACAATGATAACCAGCCGACAGCAAAACTTACCGCGCAAACTTACCGCGCACACTAGCCACTTTGAGGAATGTCTTTACAGCCGAAGCCTTTCAGATTACTATGATTCGACCCCGCCGCCTGCTATTTCGCAGGCGTGAACTTGGCGTTGCGCGTGAACCGTGCCGCCTAACCACACGCTGACTTGCCCCATCGCAAAGACCGAGCGTGAATGTTCCTCTAGCTCATCTTGCCCATCGAACGAGAATCAATTAAGGAGAATAGATGTATAAACAACTGCTGTCGGGCGCGCTCGGCGCAATATTGTTAGGCCTGATTTGTGCCGAGGCCTCAGTGTCGGCCATCAACACGATACCCTCTGCTTCCGCCGTCCTGGCCCGGCAACGAGAAGCGTCCGTTCACAAGTTTGCCGACGGTGGCATCCAATTCACCGTCCCTGCCGGGTGGGACGTTAAGTCCGAAAAGGATACCGTCAAGGTTTTCCCTGAGGGGCACAACGCCCAGATCGCTTTCGTCTCGTTACTCCCTATGGACTTGAATTCGGATCAGAGGGAAAGTCTCTTTAATTCTCTATTAGAAAAAGCCGGCATCACCGATATGACCCTGGACGTATACCATGATAGCGAGTCGCTCGGCGGTATGAGAGTCGCCTCGCGTTTCTACAAAGGCAAGATCAAAGAGCAGGACGTCGCGGGGATGTTTTTCCTCTTAAGGGGCGACAAATACGTGTTCATTACGGTCGTCGCTGCCAAATCAGAGGCCGATACCTATCAAGAACTGGAAGCAGTAATAAACAGCATCAAGAAGATCGACTGAGCGGAGCCTGACTCTCGACGCCCCCGACAGGTGGAATCGCGCCGCCTGAGAGACCTCGATTGGGAACAGAACGTTTGGAAAAGAGTTTCCGGCTCCCGATCAATGAAGTCTCAAAGGTGGAGTTCCGAATGGAGGCCTTCAACCTTTTCAACAAGACGAATTTCGGGGCGGCCACTTCGGACCGGAGCAGCGCTGCGTTCGGCACCATCCGGTCGACCTTTCCCGCCCGGCAGATTCAGTTCGCGTTGAAACTCGCTTTCTAACGGAGGATTCTTGACGGTTCTCGGCAGTCAGCATTCGAGGTATGGCCTTGGTCTGCCTTCAGGTTAGCTGCACATGGAGTAACCATCGCTCCGATGGATGTCGGAGGTAAACTGGCGTCCTAGCGGCAGGGGAGAGGCGCCGGTGAAGTCGAGGGTTCTACTATAGGACTGCCGTTTGGACTTTGCCTGTCTCGGACAGGCCAGCCTGCCGAATAATTGTATCGCTATGAATGAAGAATAGCTGATCCTTCAGCGTCCTCACTTCGGCCGGAGTCAAACCACCTTCGTTTCTGACCTCGGAAATCACCTCTGCATATTCAGTCCGGGGGAGCGTGAAGTATGCGTGAATAATACTCGATACTCTGTCCTCGATTTGCGGGCTCATACTCTCCTGCGTTTCTTTTCTATTGATGTTATCGCTTGGATGTCATGCTGGGATACTTCCCCATAAAGGCATTTCAAGAATAATTATTGGGCTGACTCTCATTCACTGTCAAGGTAGCACTCGTGAACGGCTGCTTATAAGCGCCCAGCGTTGCGCGCTTTTAGAGTGACAACTGCTGGCGATCCTCTTAACGCCTTTATTTTCAGCCTTATTTCCGGAGCCGCCGGTCAGCAGCCCTATCGTGATCGCTGCGGAGAACAGGCCGATGAAACGAAACCATATAGGCAAGGTTCCCATAATGTCGTACCTATTGAGTCGGTTCGCCCATTAATGGTCCGACCTGAAGTGGTGAAATGAGTTCATCTTCCGCCCTGGCTGCGCTGCCAGATTTGGAGCAAGTTGCTTATGATCTCGGCCTTCGGAGGGTCGCACGTCGAGCCCGGCTCGATTTGTAATCCATACCTCTGGTAAACCGTGAACGGGCTCTCCGCAAACTTGATCGGGACGTTGGGATCCGCCGGCCGGAAGCCGTGCCTCAGCGATTCTTTCTGAACGTTCTCGGTCAATAGGAATTTCAAGAATGTATCAGCCGCGGCTCGCTGCTCTTTCGAGCTCCAGGGCGCATCGATAATGTAGTAGGGGTTGTCGCTCCACATGTTTTCCCTGGGATAAACAATATGGACCTCGCCCCAACGGCCTTCCGCGCTCCTTAGAAAATCGATGGCCACGCTCTCGTATACGAACACCGCATCGTATGAAGACGGCCCCTTGAGCACCATATCCTTCATCATTGTACCGGTGCTGTCAGAAAGCCCGCTTACCCCGCGCTCCATCGTCGCCATCCAATTCTGAAACTGGACGTCCAGTAAATCCTTCAGGGTCAGATCGCGGGTCTTGTTGTCAAAATCGTAAGCCATCAGCACCAGCGTCATCAGCCCACTGTTGGATTTGGTCGGATGGGTGTGGCCCAGCTTGAACAAACCCCATTCTGGCTTTTGCGCGATGGCGTTCCAACCTCCCTTTTCCTGTAACGCTTGCGCGATCGTTGTGAAGTTCAGAGACTTGTATTTCTGAATCAGGGCCTGATAGCGCTCTTCCCAGATGACGAATACCATCGGAGTCAGCGCCAGGCTCTCCTCCTTCAAGATCGGAGCATTGCTGTACTTGATCTGCCAGTCCTGCACAAATGTGTCTTTGTACAAAGAACTGGCCGGCGACCACACCTGAATGGTCTTATCGCCCGCTACGAGCGCTTGAGCCCCCTCTAATGAGCCTTTGGGGATGAGGTTGATTTTGATCTTCCCGCCGTCGGGAGTATTCGCGAATTCTTGCACCGCCCATTCGAGCCAGTTCTTTTTCTCCGTCCCATAGGCTATGCCGATCTCTACCGCCGAGCCTTTCGATCCGGCGGAACCGGTAGAGCCGGCCCCGGACTGCGGCGCGCCCGAATCGCCGCCGCCTGCTTTGTTGCGGTTAAAATAGTAGTAGGCGGCGTAAAGGCAACCAACTATCGCGAGGACTACGATGATTCGTGCGAATAAACTCGATTTTCCACTGGCCATAGATTGCCCCACTAAGTTCGGAGTTCAAGCTTCAGCTTGCCCGCTTCCGAACTGCAGCCTAAAGGCTGAACTCTGAACCTGAGCACCGAACCTGACTGTGACCATAGCAAATGAAACTGCAAAAAGAGATCAGAAGAAGGTTGAGATCTCCTTAAAGACGGATTTGATATTATCCGGGGTACCCTCGTAAAACTTCGCCTGGGTTGCGTCGGCGATTGATTGAAGCACGTCCTTACGCGCATCCTGGCCGTAGCCGATGGTGAATACCCGTATCGTCTTACTCTCGTTGTCAAACCTGATACTGGTAATCAACGCCGTTAGGTCAATGCTGCTCTTATTGTCCTCGCCATCGGTCAGCACGACGATCGCTGAAATTTTATCATCACTGTGGTGGTCCTGCAGGTACCTGTACGCCTCGGCGATCGAATCATACAGAGCGGTCTCACCTGAGGGAAACAGACCATCGACTAGACTGGCCGCGGCGTCTCGCTCCCGCGCCATCGCCAAGTCTTTGGCCGCCCAATTCCAACTCGAACTGAACGGCAAGATCGACAGATGATCCGCCCCATCCAGCGCCGAGATCAATTGCTTGGCGCCGTTCTTGGCGTTCGGCATCTTCCCATGTTCCTGCATGCTGCCCGATGTGTCGAAGACCAACACCACGGTGGCGTGCTTTTTGTGCTCGCGAAATAGCCTGATGACGGCGTCTATCACGTCGACCGAGGGAACCTCCAGGGTCGTCTTGGGCTCCTTGGGGTCGACTCCGTGGGCCGCGTCGAGGGGCGCCCCGAGCTGCACCCCCACATCCCCGGGATGGAAACCGTACTCCAGCGTCTTTTCCTGCTGGGGCCGGTCAAGCATGTATTTGATGAGCGCACTCGCCGCTTCACGATGCTCGGGCGTCACCCAGTCCCGGTCGACGATCGCTACCGGATGATCGCTCCAAAAAGTGCCCTCTTTCGGATAAATCGCGACAATTGGAAAGGGCAGAGTCGCCGCGGACCGGTAAGACTCGATAACGTTGCTTTCATACAGCACGGCGGCACTCAAGTACTCCGGACCATTTGCAATCATCTTGGCGCTAAAAAAGCCGGTCGAAGTCCCGTAGTGCACCACCGCTTCCTCTATGCCCTCGACATAAGCAGCCGTGGCTGGCTTATTCACGTCGTCGATCGTGAGCCCGCCAAGCTTATTTGTTGCCGCATAGACTTCGGCGAACAACGAAATCAAACCGCTGTTCGAGAATTCAGGGTGCGTGTGGCCGAACTTGAACCTGCCCCACTGCGGCTTCCCGTATGCGGACCACCCTTGCGGATTCCGCGCAAGCGACAGAATATCCGACCACCCGATCGGCTTTTTGCCCCAACCGATTGCTTCTGCCATCGGCTTCCACATAGCGATCACTACCGGCGAAAGCATCAGCGTCTCGGTATGGCCTAACAGGTCTTTGCCGCTGCTGGCCCTCGATTGCGCGTTGCCCAGCTTGATAAAAGCGGCCGAGGCAGGACTCGTGAGATGCGCCCGTCGGCTACCGGAAAGCAATTCATCTATTGCGTCGCCCGAGCCCATCGGGATTGCCTTCACGAATATCGGCCTGCCACTGCCGAGCTTATGATCACCGCGGTTGAATTGATCAGTGACATCCTTGATCCAGGCTTCCTTCTCCGAGCTATAGGTAAAGACCAGCTCGATCGAATTAGGCTTGGGGGCTGGACTATTGGAATCCGTTCCCGGCGCTGATGGTGATTTACAGCTTCCAGCCGCCATCGCGGCAGTCAAAAGGAGCAGCTCCAACCGCACTAGCTTCCGCAACATTCTGTTAACCCCGCTGTAACATGCTCTAAGGTCGCTATTTGAAGAGCAAGCATTATACACATCGGACGACCGCCCACCTAACAATCTGACCAGGGTAGCTAGCCATGGTGGCGAGCCTATATAATGAGACCGGTATACGAATATTGCTGAAGGGCTGACGATCTGCCATGCCGGGATACAAGATCGATGACTTGAAAAGGCTTTATCAAAGCCTTCCTAATCTGGTATTCGTCGGCGTAATGGTCTTCTGTTCTCTGGCCTTCAGTCCCGCGTTCCTGTTTCTCATGCTCGGGGGCGAGCTTGGGTTGATGCTGGTTTCAGGCACAGCGCCCGTCCAAAGAATCTTGCAAGAGCGCGCCGAGCGAGAGCGCCGCCAGGAACAAGAAAAGATAGAAGGCCAGATTCTGTCCGGTCTTCCTGACAATTACAGATCGGACTTCACCGGCCTTGACCAACTCTGCTGCGAGATCCAAAAGCGCGCAGGCGAGGCAGAGCGGAACAGTGGCGCCGGCGCGATGATGGAAGGTGTCGTTGACAAGCTCTCCGGCTTCCGCTTGGAATACTTGAGGATGTTGCGCGCCCATTTCCTGCTCGCCAACCGAAATTACAATGAGATCCAGAACGACCTCGCCGAGCAGAGCAGGCGCGTTGAGGCCAGGTCAAAGCTCGAGGCATCACAGCCCGTGCGGCAAGCGCTCGAGCAGAATCTCGCATTAATCAATCAGCGTGCAGCCAAAGTCAAACAGCTCGAAGAGCTGGTCCGCCTGATTGAGGCTCGCCTCCAGGTCGTTAATAGTTCGATGCAGCTCATTCGGGACGAAGTCGATAGCATGACCGACGTTCGCGGAATCTCGACCGCCGTCGATGACCTCTTGGTCCATCTTGAGATGAACGACGAGCTGCGTAGTTTCTATGACGAGACATTGAATGATAATGCGGGCATCGTCCCCGGCCTGGACATTCCTGAACTCGCCGGCGTGGCTGAATCATCCCAACCTGGTGCCCTCGAAGGCAAAAAGCCTCGGGTGATGAGCTAGCTTTTCTGGGCGGACTTATCTGGGCGGAGGCTTGCCCCGCGTATCGGGTGCTTGCGCAACCCGCCTCTGAAGGCTCGAGTTCATCGTTACCGCGAGGACGCCTCCCAGCAGCACCCCCAACCCCATTCCCAGCGCGACGTGGCCATTGATCACCCATTCCAATCCAGCCCCAATTGCCGCGCCCGCCAGCATCCCAATTAGCCATCGCACCGGCGATCGGTAGATTGGCGTATCAGATTTTCCCGGCTTATGTTTCACCTGGGCCATCAGTTCAGTCGCTAGCGATCCGTT
>Ga0207103_10074_pt1 | contig 29112 bp, 27 predicted proteins | sample Alteio_BWMinHeat_81_FD_153546 | JGI IMG/M metagenome (GOLD analysis project Ga0207103, IMG submission 153546) | Enriched cells from forest soil in Barre Woods Harvard Forest LTER site, Petersham, Massachusetts, United States -... | ecosystem: Environmental > Terrestrial > Soil > Temperate forest >...
CACTACTACAACATGGCGCACTATTGCCTACCCCACCTTAAGAACTCCAAAGGCACCATCGTAAACATCGGCTCCAAAACAGCCGTGACCGGTCAGGGAGGCACATCGGGATATGCTTCTTCCAAAGGTGCAATTCTCGCCCTTACTCGCGAATGGGCCGTAGAACTCCTTCCGTCTGGGATCCGTGTGAATGCGGTTGTTCCCGCTGAAGTGATGACGCCGCTCTATCGGCAGTGGCTCGATACGTTTTCTGATCCTGAAGGAAAGCTGCAATCGATTCTCGCCAAGATCCCGCTGGAGAAGCGAATGACTGAGCCAGGCGAGATCGCTGCGATGGTAGTGTTTTTGCTTTCCGCGCAGGCCGCTCACATTACCGGTCAGCATCTATTTGTGGACGGCGGGTACGTGCATCTCGATCGGGCGTTAACGTAAAGCAGAACTATGGCGATTTCTGAGATTTCATCGACAGCAACGCAACCACAGCAGCCCTCGCTCTTCCCGCGCGGCAACTTCTTGCCATTCTTCCTGGTTACTGCCCTGTTCTTCCTCTGGGGTGTTCCAAACAACCTCAACGACGTTCTAATCCGCCAGTTCATGAAGTCTTTCGAGATTAACCGGTTCCAGGCGGGATTGATTCAATCCGCGTTTTATGCCGGATATTTCGTACTCGCAATTCCGGCCGGCCTGATCATGCGGCGACTCGGATATAAAGCCGGATTCATCATCGGTCTCACGCTTTTTGGAACTGGAGCATTCTTGTTCTGGCCCGCCGCGGTGTTGGGTCGCTACATATTTTTCCTGTTTGCCCTGTTTGTAATTGCCAGCGGCCTTTCGTTCCTGGAAACTGCGTCCAATCCGTTCATCGCTCAATGTGGTGACCCGGAAACTTCAGAACGCCGCTTGAATTTCTCGCAAGCGTTTAATGCCATCGGAGCGATTTCAGGAGTGCTCGTCGGAACTGTCTTCATCTTTTCCGGAATCGAACTCTCTCCTCAACAAATCGCCGCCATGCGCGAGGCAGGCACCTACGCTCCCTATTTGCAGCACGAGATTCTCAGAGTGGTCCGCCCCTATGTTGTCCTCGGACTGATTGCGCTCGTTTGGGCCGTTTTCATTGCGCTCACCAAATTTCCCAGTGTTCGCGGCGAAACGCATTCCTCCGACGAAACCCGCGGCCGCAGCGACGATCTGTTCCACTACCCGCATTTCGTTCTTGCCGTCGTCGCTCAGTTTTTGTACGTGGGGGCTCAGGTTGGGACCTGGAGCTATTTCATTCAGTACGTTCAGGACTACACACATCGTCCGGAAAGGACGGCGGGCTATTTCCTTACAGGCACCCTCGTCGCTTTCGGTGTAGGACGATTCGCTTCTTCCTACATAATGAAGTTCGTTGCCCCGAACAAGCTGATGGGCGTGTACGCCTTGATCAACGTAGCTTTGGTATCTGTCGGGGTCTTTTTCCCTGGATCGGTCGGCCTTTGGGCCATTTTTCTTACTAGCTTCTTCATGTCCCTGATGTTCCCTACTATCTTCGCACTGGGACTAAAAGGCTTGGGCGATAACACTAAGATTGCCGGGTCTCTGCTCGTCATGGCAATCGTCGGCGGAGCATTTCTCACACCTCTTATGGGACTCATTTCGCTGCGCACTCAGAGCCTCGCGCCAGCCTATCTGGTTCCCCTCTTCGCCTATGTATTCATCACCTATTACGGATTTTTCGGTTCTCGCGTACGCGGAACTGCCGCCTAGGTATCCGACAATGACACAGAGATATTGCTACAGCCTCGACTTGAAAGACGACCCAGCACTGATTGCTGAGTATAAGAAGCATCACGAGAAGGTCTGGCCAGAGATTACGGACAGTTATCGAAAGTGTGGGATCGATTCGATGGAAATCTATCTGCTCGGCACACGCATGTTCATGATCATGGATGTGAATGAGCATTTCTCCTTCGAGAAGAAGGCGGAGCTTGATCGTACCAATCCGAAGATTCGGCAGTGGGAACAACTGATGAGCAAATTCCAGCAGGTGTCTCCGAACGCTCAGAATGGCGATAAATGGGCACTGATGGAATGCATCTTCAAACTCGAAAGTTTCACTCCTGTCTCCTTGTAGCAGAAGAGGAGCGATTTGCTTTCGCATATAACATTACGTCTCTAACTGCCGGCATGCGAAGAGCGCTGAACAGAGAGAGAACAAACGTTGGTCGAGCCGCTTATACAGACAGGGTGAAGACGCGGCTCCTATCATCCGAGTCAGAGCAGGTGGCGCAAGTGCTGGCTGGCGACCTCACAAATATGGAACAGGGCACGCAGCACAACGAGATCGGGTGGGTGGATGTTGCAGTACACGCATGTCAGATTCTAAATACCAAACAGAAGGTCGTTTTTGTGACGGCGGCAGAGCTCGCCACCGCTAGAGACTCAGTTGACCATGCCATCGCAGATGGATACCGCGCAATAGCTGTTCCCGACAATGTGAGACGAGCGATCACTGGCTTGCAGGACGTGCAAGGGAATCCCGTTCGCGATCTGTCCGTTTATCAATTGCAGTGGAACAATAGCTTTTAATTTACATTTGTCTCGCGCGACAAATTGACCACACGCGAGAGAGGAATATTCGACTGCTGGCCGCAAATTACGCGGCTTGTGGGTGGTCTACCCCCCGAAGTTAAAGAAATAGCGATCTCGGAGACCATGCGGCCCGATGGGCTTGGAGCTCGTTGGAATCCCATTGTTTCGATTTCATAACAAAAGGAAGCCAACTCTTCTGGATTTCGAAGATCGCTTTGCCGACGAGGCAAACGAGGCGGAAAATGTCCAGTATCGATGAAGGACATCATTTCTGATTCCGATAGCAGGGTCACGCCTAGCTTGGCCGCCGCTTTTGCTTTGTTTGTGTCGCGGCGCGCCGAGACTAAGTAGTCAGTTTGCAGATCAACGGTCTCCGTGTACGCCGCATTCGTCTTCGTCTCGATGAGACTGACGAATTCCTTTCGAGGCCGTGAGAGGGTCCCAGTGATAGCTACTCGTACTCGCATTGGTCGACTGTCGGCAATCCGGAGACCGGACAAGTCGCCCGCGATCAGGCTGCAAAAGCTTCTGCCGGTCGCTTTGCCTCCGGAACTTCTATGAGCGTGCCTGAGCTCACGTCATAAATGTAGCCGTAAATCGCGATACTCTTCGGAACTAGTGGATGTTCGCGAATTCGCTGAACGTCATCGCGCACGCTCTGGTCCTGACCGCGGATCGTAAGCCATTCGATAAATTCGCCGGCCCGCGAGCCTGCTCCTCTTCCAATGTCCCGAAAGCCTTCGTCGGTCAGCGCTGCTGTTTCCAGACTATTCGCTAGCAGTGTACGCATTACATCGTTGGTGAAGAATTCCATTCCGCAATTGGTGTGGTGAATTACAAACCACTCCCGCGTGCCGAGCAGCTTGTACGAAATGACCAGCGAGCGAATCGCATCATCGCTGGCGCGTCCGCCCGCGTTGCGAATGACATGTGCGTCGCCTTCCGCGAGACCAGCGAACTTGGCGGGATCAAGCCGCGCGTCCATGCAGGTAAGAATGGCAAAGTGTCGCGCCGGGGGCATAGCGAGCTTCGCTTTTTCCCCGAACTCAGCGGCGTATCTCCGGTTAGCTCCAAGTACTTCCTGAAGAACGTTGCTCATAACAGCTCCTTAGGTGAAGGAATGAAGTGTGCGCGTCGAAGTAGGAGAAAGGTTTCCGTACCTAACGCGATTGCGAATCAGAGTTGTAACGGATTGGCCGCCAACGCACAGTTTGCGTTCAGCGGCAAATACAGGAGCAACAGAAGCGAAGGCGGGAAGTCATACGACTTGGTAGAGATGATAGTCAGGCAGTACTGCTACGGTCAAGCATTGGCTCGGTCAGCTGCGCGCTCCCAACGCCGTCCAAGTATCTGTATGCCGGTCTCGGAGATGTTGCGGGGGGAATTGGAATGAAGTGATTTGCTCAAAATGCGGCAAGGCTTTGAGAGCTGATGCCGCAAGAACCTTGCCTTCCGTGATCGGAGCAAATCATCGCAATCGGTACGCTCCTCCTGGGGCAGCTTCGCAGCCAAGGCGGCAATCTGGAGAGAATCCATTACGAACCACAAGCCGACATAACTAATCGCGGTACATCGGCTTTCTGGATTTGGCGGACCATCTGCTGAAGGGGAGGCACGCCAATGAGGCGCACCAAGAGAGATAACCTCATTCTTGTGGCCAACCGGCATTCTTGTGGCGAACCGGCCTATCATTCCCGTGGCACAATCCCTGGGAGGTACGGCATGTCCGCGAATCAGGTAGTGCTTTACTTCGATAACCAAGAAGATGCTCTGCTTTTCGCCTTAGCTGCCAGTTCGATCATGTCAGCAGAAGGACCCGTCCACCGGAGCGAAGTACTGGTCAAGGTTGCGGCAGAGATTTGCAAAGCCAGTCGAATCACAGCTGACGGCGTTCTGAACATCACATGAAGGATGGCACACATAAGATGATCCGAAAAGCTCTGCTACAAATCGGGGCTCCCGCGCTACTGGCCTTCATGGCATGGAATGCGTATCTTGCTGTCAGCCATTTAAAACAGATGCAATACATTGCGGCGCGCACACTGGAAAGCTCGACGATCCAGGCTGACATCTCCAGTGTTCTGAAAGACTTGACCGATATGGAAACAGGTCAGCGCGGATATCTGCTAACTGGGGAAACTTCGTACTTGCAGCCCTATACCGACGCGAAGGGCAGGATCGGAATCGATTTTGCCGGCCTTCGTCTAGGGCTCGCTAATCGGGCGGAGAGTGAACGGTCTCAGGAGTCGCAGCTCGAGTCTTTGGCTACCTCAAAACAAGCTGAGATGGAGCGCTCCATCAGTTTGCGCCAACAGGGATATCGCCATCGCGCATTCATGCTGGTGGATTCAAACGAAGGGATGGAGTACATGGATCGAGCTCGAGGGCTCCTGTCTTCGTTATCTGTGGCGGAGACAAACAATTTTGGCAGACTCGATAAAGAGAGGAATACGAGTTTAAGCAAGGCTTTGGCGGAAACCATTGTTGCCAATTTATGTCTGGTCGTTTTGACAGCATGTCTGTTTGGACTCTTCCGCTACCGCGGGCAAACGCTTGAACAGGAGGCTGCTAAGAGCAAACAAGAACTAGCCGTCCGCGATTTGCAGCTAGAGAAACTGACTTTTGCGCTTGCCAATCAAGCCCGATCAAAGACCTCCGCAATCGAGGAAAACGCTCGCCTGCTGCTCGATAACTACGGGGGATTTCTACCACGACAAGGCCACGAATATGCTGAGCAGATAAAGGAAGCATCCATACAAATGGAGCGGCTTCGGCAAGATTTGGTCGGCAACCCAGGCCGCAGCAGCGATGAAAATGCAGCTTAGCAACTTATCGCCCAAGCCGCAGTGCTGCGCTCCAAGCGCCTCACTGACGCGGAGAGAACGAAAAACGTCTAGCGTGCCAGGAATGTCCGAGTAGCTCGCCTTTCGGGAGCGATCCAAACGTTGGGCGAGTCTTGGCCGATCACTTCAGTTTTGCTGACTTCCGGTACCGATCCGTTGCCCATCCGGATTACTTCCGGATTGCCGACAAACCACTCACGAAGATCGCGCTGAAAATTGTAAAGGGCGAGACCTGTGATTTGCCGAGCGCTGTTGGGAACATTCGATTCCCGGAGGCCATGGCACCACCCTCCCGTATAATCTCGCCGATGAGTTCGTACGAATTACCCTTCGGCATTGAACGCTCGCTGCTGCGACTGGACGGCAATGACCCTTACCTATGCCTTCACTTCGTCATTATCTTTGTCCGGGATCAGGAGCAGAGCCTTCGCTTCTACGTTGACAAGTTGGGATTTCGCGTCGTAGTCGATCAGACGTTCGCGGACGGAAGGCGTTGGATTGAGGTGGCGCCACCGGACGGCAATGCCCAGATTGGTCTATCTCCCACTATGCCCGGGTCGGAGATAGAGTCGCTCATCAGCCGGGAGGCCCGCGTCTGGTTTCATCACGGAAGACGTCAACCGCAAATACGAAGAATGGAAAGCACGTGGGGTCAACTTTATCTTCCCGCCGCAGGTTCCCGAGTGGGGCGGAGTTCACACACGTTTTGAAGATCCAGATGGAAACTGCTTCGGCCTGGCAGGATTCGATGAACTCACGCGCGGAGTGGAAGCTAAACGCCGGGCGTTAGCTCAGAAACGTTAAGCCGAACGGCGCGCCGCGGAGGAAATTGCGATCGCCAGGCAGGTGCAGGCTCGTCTCTTTCCCCAAGTGCATCCGGAGGTGAAAACGCTTGAATACGCTGGTTTGTGCTTGCAGGCTCGCCAGGTTGGCGGAGATTACTTCGACTTCCTCGATCTTGGGCAACATCGGCTGGGATTAGTAATCGGAGACGTCTCGGGCAAAGGCATCGCCGCTGCTCTGCTCTTGGCGAACTTGCAAGCTAACCTGCGCAGCCAATGCGCTCTCGCTCTCACGGAACCCGAACGTCTCCTGCGCTCCGTCAACCACCTCTTCTACGAGAATACGGATGACAGCGCATACGCCTCGCTGTTTTTCGCCGATTACGACGATGAATCTCGCCGAATCCGGTACGCGAACTGCGGTCATCTATCCGGCATTCTTCTTCGTTGTGACAACTCGTTTTGCCGTCTTAGCTCCACAGCAACTTTGGTGGGGCTCTTTGATGATTGGGATTGCAGGTTTGAGGAGACAGAACTTGTTCCCGGAGACTTGCTCGCACTTTACACCGATGGCATCACTGAGGCTTTAAATGACAGCGAAGAAGAATTCGGCGAGGAAATGTTGGTTCAGAGATTGCGCGAATATCGCAATCAACCTTGCCAATCCTCGGTGGAAGCCATCACAAACGAAGTGCGCGCACTCAGCCCCGGCAACCAGCAGGATGATATTACTCTCATAATCGCCAGGTCCCGGACGAATCCATAAAGGAAGCGTTGCCGACGATTCAGAAGTTAGCCCACATGTCGAACTGATCGATACGGATTTTAGTAACGTTCCAGTCGAGGATAATCATTAATCTGGCGGTCGGGTTGGTCCAGATCACATCTGTTCGGCCGGCATCGCCAGCTTCGACCCTTGCGGACTCGCGAAGTAACGGCGCTGGAAGTGGAGAGCCAGATTAATTCGCGCAATTCGCGTCGAGTCCAAACGGCAGCTTACAGCTCGCGAATCGCGGTCACGGGGTTCCGGAGCATCGCTCGGCGTGCCGGAAAGTAGCATGCTACCAAAGACATTGTTCCCAGAAGCATGACGACGGCAGCAACGGTGACTGGATCGTTGGCGCCGATTCCGTACAACAGCCGGGCGATGAAACGTGTCAGTCCCAACGCAAACGCCAGTCCCAGCGCCATCCCAATGCCTGTGAGCCACAATCCCTGCAACAGCACGAGTCTCAGCACGTCGACGCGGGAAGCGCCCAGAGCCATTCGTACTCCGATCTCGTGGGTTCGCATTTGAGTTCGATATGCCACGACTCCATAGATCCCGGTTACCGCAAGAACCAGCCCGATGAGCGCGAATATTCCCGCCAGGGTGCTCTGTATGACCGCGAGACTGCTCGCCATCTGGGTACTCTCTCGCATGGGACGCACATCGAAAACCGGCAGCCGTGTATCGATTTCGTGGATGGTGTTTTGCACCGCCGGTGCCAGGTCGACCGGATTTCCCTCGGTCTCCACCTGCACTATCGTCTCGTACCCCTGCTGGAAAAAGCTCATATACACCATAGGCTCCGGTGACTCATTCACGAACATATGTGTCGAATTTCTCGCGACGCCGACAACCGTGAAAAGTCTGCCCCACACCCTGAGGTTCTTTCCCAGCGGATCCTGCCCTGGCCAGTAGCGCCTCGCCGCGGTCTGATCTACGATGAGTACCCTCGGGGCCTTTTCATCGTCATCCGGCGTAAACTCGCGTCCTTCCAGAATGGGTATATGGAGGGATTCGAAATACCGCGGGGCCACCTCGGCGTGGTACACCTGCAAAGATTCATGGGGGTGTGGCACATACCCTTCCGGATACGCATCCTCGCCCTTGTGGCCCAGGGTCATCGGAATCCAGTCCGTAAGAGACGCTACCTTCACGCCGGGCAATGCCGAAACGCGATCAAGAATCTTGTGACGGATCACCTGTACCTCGTCGTCGCTGTAGCCGACAATATTCAGCCCCACGGACGCAGTGAGAATGTGATCCTGCTCAAATCCGGGATTCGCGCTGCCGAGATTCCGCAGTGTTCGCAGGAATAGCCCGGAGCAGATCAGCAGAGGGAGCGAAAGCGCGATTTGCGCCACTACCAGCCCGCTGAGCAATTTCCGGTTGCGTGAGCCGCCGGAGATACTTGCAGACTCTGCCTTGAGTACCTCAATCGCCGGCGCGTGAGACGAACGCCAGGCGGGGAGCGCGCCACAGAGCATGCCGGCCAACAGGGAAAACACTGCAATCCCGATCACCACGTTGTGGTCCATGCTCCCGTTCAGTACGGTGGGATTCGAGTTCGCCGGAAAGAACCATGCGAATGTCTTCGATGTCCACGATGTCAACACAAGGGCCACGGCTCCTGCGACGATGGAAAGCACCACGCCCTCCAGCACCATCTGCCGCACCAGTTGCATGCGATTCGCCCCGAGCGACTGCCGGATCGCAAGTTCACGCCGCCGGGATACAAACCGCACCAGCGTGAGCGTCGCCACATTCGCGCAGGTCAGCAACAGCACTAGAGCGGCGAAGGCCAGCAGAATGGGCAGCGTCGCCGCCATGTATCCGTTGGCGCCGAATGGCGAGCGCCACATCGGATCCAGCGTGATCTGGTTCGCGCCGAGATGATCGTTCGGATACGCCGCCACAATATTGTGCATCACGGTGTCGAGATCCTGGGCTGCCTGGCCACGGCTCACGCCGGGCCGCAATCTTCCTATTACGTTCAGCCAGACCGCACCGCCACTGCGATGCGTCATCCGCCACTCATCCGTCCCGAGGGGATCGAGCGTTACCCACAGATCGTCACGCAGCCCGGGCATTGCTCCGACAACCCCCTCCGGCGCCACGCCGATCACCGTCACGGGATGCCGGGCGATCTCGATCGACTTGCCCACAATTGACGGGTCTTCGGCATAACGCGTCTTCCAAAGCGAATAACTCAGGACCACGTTGGGAATGGCTGGACGCGTCTCTTCTTCAGCCAGAAAGAAGCGCCCCAGCATCGGCTTGATGCCGAGCACATCGAAATAATTTGCCGACACGTTCGCAATATAGACACGCTCGGGCTGTGCGCCGCCCGTCAGCGTGATCCAATCGTGATGATATGCGAGTATTCCGGTGAAAGTGTGGTTCTGCTCGCGCAGATCGCGATAGTCGAGATACGAGAAGGGCGGAGTCGGAGAGAAGTTCCGTTCCCCCCGCTGCAGGCTCACAAGATCGCCCGTGTCCCGTGCGCCAGGAATCGGACGCAACATTGTACCGTCGATCCAACTGAATACGGTGCTGTTGGCGCAAATAGCTACGGCCAGCATCGCCGTCGCGGTGATCGTGAAGCCGGGGCTCTTACGCAGTTGCCGCAACGCATAACGGAGATCCTGAACTAGGCCGCTCATAACATCGCCTCTCCCGTAAGGACAAAGACGCAAAAAGGTCTGTCGACCAGAAGGCAATTTTCCTACCACTCTCACGTTCCCGCAAACCATGGGCCGCAAAGGCACTCTACCGTTTAGCCACAGCACAGAGTGTTCGCTAGTGAGACCGCGTGTCCAGAAGCGAACAGCACCAAATATAAAGCGGCGCCATCAGCCCATGACAGTTGCCATAGCGCTCAGGTTGAGACAGGCACGCGCGCCATCAGGGAGCCCATCCTTGACTGTGGAGTCTTCGGGATGTATGACGGACCATCCGGAAGTTAAGGTCAGGTGTGGATTGGTACCAACAAACGTGCTTGTGTCACGAATGGAGCAGTTCCCGAGTGATTGGCAATCCGCAAGTAATCGAACGCGCGACTAGGTTTTGTCATGACAATTTGCTGCGCAGCAAATCACGCACTGCCGCGTCGTTCGACATAGAGCAGTGCGAACGACACGTTAGTACGAGTAAGGATGTAGCCGTCGCGCTCTGCAATACCGTGGGCGTGGTAGCGAAATTCTATTCGCATAAATGGGCAAAGGCGCGACAGGGGAGGACGGATGCGGCGATTAAGGCCGCGTGGATTTAAGCGCGTCAATCGGAGCGGCACTACGGTAGTGGGTCAAGGGGCGGCAGTCGTTGTTAGACTCGGTTGTCAGTGCCACGTTGAAGAAACAGCCAATCTAACCCATTAGGAGTCTTGCCGAGGACCAGTAGAACACACAGCACAATGTTGTTTGTGGTATAGGAAGGATCTGCGAGCGGCAGCATTCTCCTTCCGCAGCCGGTGGAGTTCGTGTAGCTTGTTGATCTTTCCAACCGTGCCTTTTAAAGACTCCTCGTAGGTTCCCCACACACGCGCGTTTACTTCGAATTCTTGCCGCAGCTTATCTCCGATTTTACACATATAGTGTCCTCGGGTTGCTACCTGACTATTATGCTCCGGTCCTGAATACCGCATTGTTTTTACCCTGGGGCACCTTGTGCTCTAGCCAGCATCCAACCTGCACAATAGATCTCGAACAGCGAATCCGCGAACTCTGCACAAGAGCAATACGCAACAAAGAGCCTAAACAGTTCGATGAAGTCATGGCTGAGTTGGCGGTTGCTCTACACGAACACATGGAGCAGAGAAAGAAGGTCTGCGACTTCCGAACGCGCCGTTCTAAACGAAAACTCCCGAGCGATAAATCCTTACCGTAGCTCCATCCGCGGAACCATTTCGGACGATTGCTCTACTGTGTTGTTGCTTGGGACTTCGCATCAGCGAGTGTCTTGCGCTGAAGTGGTCAGATCTTGACTGGCTCGGTGGCAAGTTAACGGTGGAGCGGGCGATCGTGTCTCAGAACCTTGATGACGTAAAAACACCGGAGTCGCGAAAGCAGCTAGTGATCGACGGCGAGCTTCTCTCTTCTCTACAGAGTTGGAAGCAGGTCACCCAATTCCCTTCACCGGAGGATTGGATGTTCGCTTCGCCAGTGCAGCTCGGGCGTCTCCCGTGGTCGTACGATCAGATCTGGCGCGTGTACCAGAAGGCGTCAAAGGCAGCCGGCATCGGCGGCCTAGGAACGCATTGCTTGAGGCACACATTCCGCACATGGCTCGACTCGGTCGGTACTCCTGTTGGCGTACAACAACGTCTCATGCGTCATGCGGACATCCGCACAACAATGAACGTGTACGGCGATGCAGTGACCGCGGACATGCAGGAACCGCACGGAAAGATCGTGGGACTTGCGCTGAATGGCACGGGAACGGCACGGAAGCCGGTCTAAACTATTGATAGATGGTGAGCGCGGAAGGAATCGAATCCACGCTTAAACGTACTTTCAACAACATGCAGGTCAGCGGATGACACCTAAGACCATGAAAAGCACTGATAGTCCGACAAACAGGGCGCAGATAGAGCGCGGATTCACCGCAAATAGAGGCTAAACCCCAGAGCCCTTCTTGATTTGATCCAGCAGATGACCTTTGGGTTTGAAACTCAACGGCCTTTCACGGGATTAACTTTGGAACTACGGGCGCGGAGACAACCAACCGAAGCGTCCGGCAAGTCAGGGTTGGGTACCTCACCGCCCGACATTTCTCTGCACCTCATCTACTCGATTTGCCCGAGGCTTAAGAAGATATTTCCGAATAGCCCGTCATACGGGGGCGATCGCGATCACTTCCCAGAAGCCGACTTATCATTACTGATTGTGACTCAGAGAGTACCTTGGCGATCATGTACTCACCGAGATCCGCCGATTCAGATTGCCGAGACGAAACAGCGCGATGGGTCAGGGCCGGGGGCTCGCCGCCGTCTCGGAGGCCCGCGCCAGTGCTTGCGTGTCGACATACTCGCGGATGTTCGTCACTTTGCCATTTCGAATGGTAATGGCGAAGACCCAATGGTCCTCGAACGTCCTATTCGTGGCTTTGATTCTCCCCCTAGCGAAGCCGACGACCAGAACCAGGTCTCCCTGCGCTATGAACTCGGGGGGTTCTGGGTACGAAGTTTCCACCGTTTCGTTAGCGTTGTGAACTAAGTTATTCAGTCCAGCGTGCCCGCGGTACGTGCCGGCCAGCGGCCAGTCCTCGCCCGGAATGATCCACTCAATATCTTCGGCAGACAACGCCAGCAGATCTTGCTTGTCGCGGCGGCCGAGTGCCGCAAGAATATTCTTCACAATCTGGACATTCTTTTCGGTGCTCATCGAGATCTCTCCTTTTAGTGCTTCTCCGATCCATGTTGATATTGATCCCAACCGTCGACTTCAGATGGCCGAGAAGCCGCCGTCGACATTCAACTCCACCCCGTTCACGAAGCTCGAATCGTCGGAAGCAAGAAACAGCGCGACCGTCGCGATTTCTTCAGGTTGACCCATCTTTCCCCGCGGGATCAGGGATTCGAACATCTCTTTCGCTTCCTTGGTGAGAACGTCTTCCTGCATCGGTGTGGCGATCGGCCCCGGGCCCAGCACGTTCACCCGGATATTCCTGGCCTTCAGTTCGTTGAGCCACGTGCGTGCAAAGGAGCGCAATGCCGCCTTACTCGCCGCATACACACCGAAACCAGGAAAACCTTTCACCGAAGCGACGGATCCGGTCATGATGATCGATCCGCCATCGTTGAACAGCGGCAACGCCTTCTGAACCGTAAACAGCGTTCCGCGCGTATTCAGCCCGAAGGTCGCATCAAAGTGCTGCTCGGTAATCTCGCCCAGTGGTAAGGCCTCGCCCCTGCCAGCGCTCGCGAACAGGACGTCGATCTCGCCCTTTTCCTGCTTGACCGTTTCGAACAGACGGTCGAGGTCATCGAGATTGGCCGCGTCACCGCGCACGCCGGTCACGTTTCGGCCAATCAGCTTGACGGCCTCACCGAGCTGCTCCTTCCTCCTACCCGTGATGAAAACGTAGGCGCCTTCTTCAACGAAGCGCTTGGCACTCGCCAGCGCCATGCCGCTCGATCCACCCGTGATGACTGCAACTTTTCCTTCAAGCTTTCCCATAATTACTCCCTTCGGTAATGTGTAGCATCTGGTACAGAAGAATAGATTTCTTTGGCGGTGGACGAGAACTGCTCAGGAATCCTAATATTTTGTCTATTCGTCCAAAAGATAGAGGCTAAGTTGGATTCGATAACAGACATCTTTAGAACGATGCACGTAACCGCTTTCGGTCTGCACAGGCTCGAAGCCACAGCCCCGTGGGGCGTAAAACAGGAAAACCAGACCGAAGAAAAAGTCACGCCTTCCGACAAAAGGATTTCACCCACAGATTTAGCGCACTTCGCCATGCTTTCGCGCGGCAACTGCTGGCTGAGTGTGGAAGGGATTGCGGAGCCGATTCCCCTCACCGGTGGTGATTGCTTTTTACTTGCTAAGGGGACTTCGATTGTTTTGCGCGACAGCCCGCGAACACGTCCGAGGTGGAGCTTCCGCGAGATCGGGGCCAAGGCCAACGGCAATGTCGCTCTTTGTGGCGGCGGTGGCGCACCGACGACAATCGTCTGTGGATCCCTGTGTTTCGATCGCGCCAGCCTGAAGCCGATCACTCAGCTATTGCCGGGCTTCATTTTGCTGAAGGCCGATCAGGCACGCACGCTCGCTCTTCACACCACAGTGCAGGCGCTCGCGTCAGAGATGGAAGAACAGGCGCCGGGATCTGAAGTCGTCGCGAGTCGGCTGGCTGAGGTTCTGTTTATCCAGGTACTCCGGGCGCATATCGCGTCGGAACCGGAACGCAACAAAGGATGGCTTCGTGCAATTTTCGATCCTCAAATAGGCGCTGCTCTGAGTGCCATTCACGACAGAGTGAATACACCCTGGACGGTCGAATCCCTGGCCGAAGCGGCGGGCATGTCTCGCTCTGCATTCGCAGCACGTTTCAAAGAGCTACTCGGACAAACGCCGCTGGAATACGTAACCGAGTGGCGGATGCAGAAGGCGATACAGCTACTTGAACGGCGTGACAAAAAGCTCCCAGAAGTCGCTCGATTGGTCGGTTACGAGTCCGACGCCGCATTCAGTAAGGCGTTCAAGAGAGTTGTCAGGGCTAATCCTGGTGAATACCTCAGACGTGGTTTGAAGGACCCAAAATCGACTGAAGCAGACCACGATCAGTCCTGATAAACACGCTTGTGTTGTCTCCCGGCTTGTCGGCAAACCAGAAATAGTTCAGTTCGTTCCGGTTTGCCCGTGATCTGGGAATTTCCGGAATCGATTCACACACGCCGACTTCCCATCACAGGGAGTTCGGATTACTCTTGCGCTGCTAACGCCTTTTCCCGGCCTTGTTGGATAGCTGAATAACCGGTGCCAAAAGGGCTCCTGAAAAATGACGCTCGTCTCAAGCTTTCGAGACAGGCAAACAGCAAGGAAATTCATAGTTTCTTGTCGCAAAAAGCTCAGGGCAGTACCCGCTGTAATCCTCTGAATTCAAATGCCCACGATGTCGAATAAGTGGTGTCTGAAAACCTGTGGGTTGCGACACTGAGTGCCGCCACCGAGGAACCCACAACCGAGCTCCCGATTTATAGTTAGACTGGCAGTAAATCCTTTCCTAAAGCGATCCAAGTAGGCGCAGAAATGCCGGCCATCTCTGGCTCCATCGCGCGCGTCAATCAGATTGTTATCAATATAATGGTGGTTGACCATGGTGGCGATGAGTATCAATGCAGCGTAGAGGTTTATTGATGCCGACAGTTCGGCGTCCATCCTTCGAGACAACCCTCCTTGTCCGCGATTCTTGTCTTTGCCTTCACGTACAGCGGGCAGCAAGAGCGTTGGCACGTCGCTTTGACGAAGCGTTACGCCCGGTTCAACTAACAAACGGTCAATTCTCCCTGCTGATGTCACTGAACCGGAAGGAGCCTCCAGGCATGGCCGCAGTCGCCTCGCTACTCGCAATGGATCAAACCACCTTAACGGCCGCTGTGAAGCCACTTCAGCGTCGCGGCTTACTCAAAATCACAACGGATCAAGCAGACCGTCGTGCTCGAGTTATGGCGCTTACTTCAAAAGGGCAAAGGCTCCTGGTACGTGCGGTTCCGATCTGGAAGACTACTCACGCGGCGGTTGAAGATCTTCTGCCGGACCGCAATGTGAATCGCATTCGGAAAGATCTGGTTGCTCTCACGGCGCCAGACATAGATTGAACGCATTCAATCCGGGAAATCCACAGCTGCGCGAGCTCGCCTTCTCTGTTGCAAGTCGCTGGTGATTTCTGCATTGCCGAAGCGCTAATACACAAGGCAAAACTTGCAGATCGTTTGCGTTGCTGTGCGTTGTACTAGTTGCCATCGGCAAAGAAGAGTCTCAATGGCCACGTGGGCCCGTCTCCAGACCGGAACGGCGTGTGCAAGCAACCTGAGCCCTTTGGGCGCCAGTGTCATGACACGGCTGCGGGGTCGGTCCGCCTGGTCCAAGCAATGGTATCAGAGCGGCGGTCAACGTCGTCCTATCCATTTCGAGTAGCGACGCTACCGCCCCCATGTCTGGTAGTTCTGGACGGTTGAGGGACATCATTAACGAGAATTGCCCGTTGGTTAGTTAACTCTTACGCAGCGCTTCGTCAGAGCGCCATGCCAGCGCCCTGGACCGCACGTTGCACGTGCAGGCAACACGAAATCGCGGACCATAAGCGTTCGTCCCAAATGTGTGGTTTGCTGCCCGTCGGCTACCAAGATAAGGCCAAAGATAACATTGAAATCAATGCACTTGCCCACCACTTTATATTGATATCAATATACTGGAAGAATCATTCTTACGCCTCCCTCAATCTATTGTCCACAAGTTGGCCGTATCGTTTCACGAGAGTTGGTGGATACGACAATGCGCAGATTCCGAGCTGCGGAATTCTATTTGTTGTTGGGACGATCAGCCCTCGTTTGGCGCGGCGATTGTTTCGCTTGAGGGCGAATCCTGGAATGTTGGGATGAATGCGATCTCTGAGGACTTCCAGTTTATGTATGGTGCTCTGGAGCTGCCTCCCTCAAAACATTGATATCAAACCATCCGCTGAGCGGCATAAAACTTGCATGAGAGGGTCATGGCTAATGCCGATTGAAACTTGGTTTTGGTCACAATCTTGGCCGAGCTGGCCTGCACGCTCAAGTTTCGTAGCCTTCGAAGCGTACCGCGACAGGAGCGCGGTTCGGCCCGGGACGAGGCGAGTCTATGAAATTTCGTTCATGCCTTCTGTTCACTCTGATAATCGTTTTGTCACTTGCGCTTACCCTTCCGTACCTGGCAGGACAAAGCTTGACGCAAGGTGGAGTCGGTGGCACTATCACTGACCCAAGCGGAGCAGTGATTCCTGGCGCCAAGGTCGAGTTGAAGGACCTGGCCACTGGCGCAACACAAATGCGGACAACGAGCGGCACGGGCGCGTACAACTTTGCGCTGGTACGACCCGGCACCTACATCCTCACTTTTAGCGCACCGAAGTACGTCACGAATACGCAGACAGTACAGATCGCTGTCGGACAAGTGACGACGCAAGACGTGAAATTAGGAGTAGAAGCGGCGAGTCAAACGGTAACCGTTACCGCCGAAGGTGGAGTGCTGCAAACAACTACACCTTCCGTCACAACAACGATGTCGAATGAACAGATTCAATACGCCCCGAATGGTGGCGGAGACTTGAGCTACATTGCTCTGACAGCGCCTGGCACGGTCATGAACACTCAGACAGGCGGGGGTGGACTGGGCAATTTCTCCAGTAATGGAGTGCCCGCAAATGCCAATAACTTCACCTACAACAGCATGCCGGAAAACGACCCATTCCTGAGCCTCAACAACTCCGGTGCGACGAATATTCTGCTCGGACAAAACGACATCAATGAGACCAGCGTCGTCAGCAATGGCTACTCCGGCGAATACTCCATGCCTGGCGCCAATGTGAACTACGTGAGCAACAGCGGCACGAACACGTTTCACGGAAACGCGAGCTGGCGCTGGAACGGCAGTTACGTCAATGCCAACAACTACTTCAACAACCAGAATTCACCGCCGACACCGCGGCCCTTCGTCAATGACAACATGTGGCAGGCCTCTTTTGGCGGACCGATTAAGAAAGACAAAACATTCTTCTTTGTGGACACGGAAGGTCTTTACCTTCTCATACCAGTGATCAACAGCGTCAATGTGCCAACTGCGGGATTTCAGTCGGCGGTGCTGTCCAATATAGCGACCTCGCAGCCCACCGCTCTTCCTCTGTATCAAAGTATGTTCAACATTTACAACCATGCCCCCGGCTCCAATACTGCCACGAACTCGCTGCAGAATGGTGGATGCGCGGACTTCACCGGCACTCTGGGGTTCGGCGCTGGCAACCCCTGCGCTCTCCATTACAACTCCACCGTGACCGGCAATACGCATGAGTGGCTCGTGACCGGCCGTCTCGACCAGAACTTCGGCCCCAATGACAGAGCGTTCATTCACTTCCGCACCGATCACGGAGTGCAGGCTACTTACACTGACCCGTTGACTCCGACGTTCAACGTGACCAGCAATCAGCCTCAGTACGAAGGCCAGCTGCAGTGGGTGCATAACTTCGGCGTAAACACGACAAATTCGTTCAATGCCACCGGTCAGTGGTACAGCGCGATATTCCAGAACACTGACCAGGCTGCTGCCCTCGCCCTTCAGCCCGCTCAGGTCAACTTTGCCGGAAATACTCTGTATACCCTGGGTTATGGCTACCAATTGCCGTTCGGGACGCCCCAAGGTCGTGACGTCACGCAATGGGGTTTTGTGGACGATGTGAACCACGTAAGAGGGAACCACTCCATTAAGGCGGGAATTAACTTTGCTCGATATGACATCTCCACACACGGTCCCGGTGTAGGAACGCTGCCGCTCGTAGGGAACGAATCGCTGACGGATTTCTTTAACGGTGTTGGAACCACCTACACCCAGTCATTCCCCGCTCGCCTTGAACAGCCCATCAATCTTTATAACTTGGGCCTCTACGGCCAGGACACCTGGCGCGTCAAAAGCAACCTGAGCCTGACTTTCGCCGTTCGCGCTGATCGCTACTCGAATCCGAGTTGCACCACGAATTGCTTTAGCCGCTTCAACAACAACTTTTTCGACATCGCGCACGATGTCAACATCCCATACAACGCATCTATCGCCTCGGGACAAAATCTCGCTCTGCCCGACTACCACCCATGGCAAGTTCAACCGCGCTTCGGGTTCAACCTTAGTCCTTTCGGAACGGGTGCGAACCTTGTGATCAGCGGCGGGTTCGGGCTCTTCGCCGCGGTCTTACCAGCAGCCTTTGTCGATGGCTTTCCGGGACTGATCAACAACCTCCCGAACGATCCCTCGTTCACCATTCCGGGCCTGCCATTTGCCCCCGCGACGCCTGGTAACGCGGGAGCAGCTGCAGCGGCTGGGGCCACGGCGTTTACTACTGGGTTCAATAACGGAGCCAATTTCAACGCCTTGAACGCAGCAGTAACCGCTGCTACCGGCACGCCCTTCAGCGCCCCGAATTTCTTCAACGCTGCGTCCGGGCAACATCCGCCGAGATTCCAGGAGTGGAACCTGCAAGTCGAGAAGGGATTCGGCAACAACACGGCTTTAACCCTTAGGTATGCGGGAAACCACGGTATTTGGGAAACGATCAACAATGCCGGCCCGAACGCTTACTGCGGTCCGACAGCGGCCATCACTGCACCGACTGGAACACCAGGTTGCTTCTCAGCGCTCGGAATTTCGTCTTTTGCAGGTCTTCCGACTGCGCCAATAGACCCACGGTTCCTGGCCGTAACCGAAATCTCCTCCGGTTACACGTCGAACTACAACGGATTAACTGCCTCTTTCCTGCGGCGCTTCTCCTCGTTCCAATTCCAGTTCAACTACACCTGGAGCCACGCGTTGGATTTTGCTTCCAACTCTGGCATAGCGACCACGCCGTTTAACCTGGCGACGAACATCAGCATTACCGGTCCTCAGAATCCATTTGACGTACGGCAGAACATGTACGGCAATGCGGATTACGATGTGCGCCACTACTTCAGCGCCAACTATGTCTACACCACGCCAAAGAGCATATTGAGCAACAAATGGGGCAGATGGCTGGGCGACTGGACTATTGGGGGAACCATCTTCGCCCGCAGCGGTCTTCCGTTCACTGTTGTAGACACGGGAACGGGAGGCACTCTCGCCGGGTACGGTTATGGAGGAACCACCCTGGCTGGCCTGGGTGCGGTTTTCGCCACTCAGACGGGCAGCTTTGGGGGCACTAATTCTTGCGGTTCCCAATTCGCGAACGTCACACAAAACGGCGCGTGCCCCGTGCTGACCAGCAACTTCGTTGCTTCCCCAACCGGATTCGGCAATCAACAAAGAAATCAAGCGCGCGGGCCCAACTTCTTTGACACTGATCTTTCCATCTTTAAGAACTTCAAGGTCAAGGAAAGACTGCAGTTCACGATCGGCGCAACCGCTTACAACCTTTTCAACCACCCCAACTTCGATCAACCCGTGGGTGATGTCGCTTCCCCGCAGTTTGGCTCTATCGTGACGACAGTCAACCCACCGACATCAATCTATGGCTCGGGCCTTGGCGCGGACGCTTCACCACGCACTCTGCAGTCTCAAATCAAGTTGAGCTTCTAACCTCTTTGGCAAATCCTCATGGCGCGGGCTTTAATCCGCGCCTTTTTTGTTACAGAAATTGATCACTTACGAACAACTCGCACACACGTTCTCGCCAGGCAAATTCATAGATGAGGAGCTGTGGGCCAGGGGCTGGTCTCAGAGGGATCTACCAAACAAGTTATCCGCACCAGTAAGAAAGCCGACCCGGTGTTCATTCCCCTGACCACAACACTCCTGGATTCGCGGTCCCCGAGTGCATTAGTTGGCTGTAACAGCGCATGTAACAACATGTAACAGCGACGCCGTGGATGTTAGCCCCAACCACCGAGCCACCTCGCACCCGCCCCCCGCCTTCGGACGCCAACACGGCGTGAAGGTTCATACACATCGTCTGGGGACTGCTCCGGCACCCTGTTAACTGCCGGATAACTGTTTGTAACGGGGGTTACGACTCACTATCTGTTGAATAATTCCATTTTGGGGCCGGGATCGTTTTGATGGAGCCAGCGATTGAAGAGGAGTAAAACCCGTGAGAACGAGAACGAAAATTGGCGCAACTCTTGCAGTAATTGCTTTTGTGACATTGAACGCCGCCGCGCAAGATGCGAAACCGACGTATCCGAGCATGGCCCCGCTGGATCAATACCTGATGGAGCGAAATGCCGAGATCGCCCTGGCGCGCAGCGCTGCCCCTGAATCAATCTCACAGGATGCCGAGGTCATGGTTCTTGGACCTCACGGTTACGAAACTGCGGTTCAGGGGAAGAACGGCTTCGTGTGCATCGTGGAACGGTCCTGGACTGCTCCGATCGACGACCCCAACTTTTGGAATCCGAAGGGGCGCGCTCCCCTCTGCCTTAATGCGGCAGCCGCACGCTCCTACTTGCCGCGCACGATTAAGAAGACGGACTTGATACTAACTGGACGGACGAAAGCCCAGATGGTTGAAGCCGTCGCAGCCGCGGTCGACAAGAAGGAATTGCCGACGATGGAACCTGGAGCTATGTGCTACATGCTGTCGAAGCAGGGTTACTTGAGTGATCATGACCCACACTGGCATCCGCACCTGATGTTCTTTCTATCACAAACCGGTCCCGCCGCATGGGGATCTGGTATGCAGGGCTCCCCGATCCTCGCCTTTGATGACAAATGGGAGGGCTTGACGGTGTTCCTGGTTCCGGTGGGACAGTGGTCGGACGGGACGACTGATCAAAGGGCGCGGTGATATCAAAGTTGCGGCACTAATGTGCAACAGAAATAGCCAAAGATGTTCGAGAAGAATATTGGGTCGAAATACTCGAGAAGTGGATATTGTCGCCAACCGCCTCGCGAGAAACACCGTTCCCGATTCTCTTGGGTCTCCCGTATCGCACAAGGATCGAGATGGCTCTTTTTCTAAAGCATGGCCGAACGCTCTTCGCGATTGCGATTATCGCCTTTGGCATGGAACATGTGATTTGCGCGCAGTGTAAAACGGCGGTCATCCCCGTGATTCCATGGGTCCCGGGCGTGCCCTTTTTTGCATACCTGACCGGAATAGGTCTGTTGCTCGCGGGAGTGAATCTCGCCCTCAACTGGAGAGCACACTTGTCGGCCGTGTGGTCGGGAATCTTTTTTCTAGTCTCCGTCGTGCTGCTTCAGCTCCCGCGGCTACTAGCTGCGCCGCTCAACCTCGGCATTCGCACGGAAACTTTTGAGACTCTGGCGTTGTGTGGTGCGTCGTTCATGCTGGCCGGAACACTCTCTGCCGAAAAGCACTACTTGCTTCCTTGGCAGAATGCCGAAGATGCGGCGATCCGGGGGGGCCGGTTTCTTTTCGCCGGCTCATGCCTCATCTTCGGCGTTGATCATCTAGTCATGCTCGACTTTATCGCCAGCCTGATTCCTTCCTGGATTCCTGCGCCAATGTTTTGGGCATCTTTCACAGGATTTGCTTTCATCGGTGCGGGGGTGTGTATCGCGACCAAACGCCTCGCCGACGTGGCCGGTACACTCCTGGGCATCATGTTCATGCTGTGGTTTCTGTTTTTGCATGTACCACGGATTCTCAGCAGTTCCGCGCATGCCCGTGATCCGAACGAATGGTCGAGCACCTTCATCGCCCTTGCGATGTGCGGCAGTGCATGGATTTGTGCCTGGGCTGCTTCCAAAAATCAGTTCTCGGATCTTCAAGTGCGTCGATCCCTAACGTACGTTAGTCGCTCACTATCCCAGGTTGAGATACTGAGCGTTAACACCGATATCGACAGTTATGGTGCACCTAGAGGAGATTCCACGTAAGCTGCTGCCGTGCAAATGTTTGGGAAGACGACGAAACTATGAAACCACCATCGAACGTCAAGACACCAGCGCAATACATCGCCTCTCTCCCCGCCGATCGTGCGAAAACGATCGCGACGCTGCGCACACTGCTAAACAGAGGCAGGACACTCGTCTGTTGCTTGCCGAACGCATCATGGAAAGTAGGTGCCGATCACGCAATTCACCGCAAAAATGAAGCGGGTAGTGCTCAAGAGGCTGACGAACCCGGAAATGCAGAGGAAAATGGCTTTTGGAGATCGCCAATGAGAAGAATGGCTTGCACGGCAGTCATCGTCTTATTTGGCTTTGGTGTCCTGGCATACGGTCAGGCCCCGGCGAACAATCCCTATCCGTCGATGGCGCCCGTTTCGCAGTATCTCATGCCCCGTGCGGCTGAAATCGAGATGGCACGTAGCGCGGGACCGGCGTCAATTTCCGCTCATGCCGAGGTGCTCGTGCTCACCAAGAGCGGCTACGTAGTCGCCGCAAAGGGAAGCAACGGCTGGACCTGTTTGGTAGGGCGTATGTGGTTGGCGGGTTTCGACGATCCCGAATTTTGGAATCCGAAGGGGCGCGGAGCAGGCTGCCTCAATCCTCCCGCCGTGAAAAGCGTGCTGCCGCAGTACCTCGCGCGGACGAATTGGGCCTTGGCCGGTGATACGCGCGAAGAGATCGCGAAGAAGTGTCAGGCCGCCTACGCCGATCATCAGTTCACCGATCCGGCTCCGACGTCGTTCGCGTTCATGCTGTCGAAGGAAAGCTATCTCAACGATGGAGTCAAGGGTCCATGGCGCCCTCACGTGATGCCGTTCGTCGCGTACGACCAAATTTCCACATGGGCCGCAGGCTTCAATGGGTCCCCCATCCTCTCACCGGCGACGTCAACCTTTCGTCGGTATGAGCCAGTGACGATCGTCATCCCGGTTGGTTTCTGGTCGGACGGTTCTCCGGCTCCAAAGTAACGCGGCCCTCGCGATAAATAATCGTTGATCCTGCGAACGACTGCGTTCGGCGCCGTGAGAGTGATTACTGTTGATAATGTATGGTCCGCCGCCTGACTGCAAGAAGAGATTAGTTCAAAGCGAAGATCAGTCTGCGTAAATGTATCCGGCCTCTGGTTGGAGATTTTATGTTCTCCGGGCCACGATGATGATCCGCGCGTGTGGTCCTGATAAATCTCTCGGTTGTCGCAACCTTTTCTCGACCCAGGTTTTCCAGCACGCCGTTTGACTGTTTCTTCGTCCTGTTTTTTCTCCTCAGCAGACTCGGTGAGAGCAATTTGAAAACTTCAACTCTTCAGTTCTATGCTGCAATGGCGACGGCAACGGCAGCCGTAGCCCGATAGTCTTGTTGGTTGAACAACACCGCCCAGGCAATACGCGCCAGTTTGTTAGCGATGGCCACGATCACTTTGTTGCGTGCTGTGCGCGCCTCGAGCTGATGCACCCACTGACCCAGACCGCCGGTGTCGTACTTCACACGAAGCAGTACCGCCCGCGCTCCGTGGACGAACATGCGTCGCAAGTAGGTGTTCCCACGCTTGCTGATGCCGAAAAGCCTGGGTTTGCCACCGGTGGAATGCTGGCGGGGTTTGCTTGCGCAGGTTTGCCGGTCCTTTGGGGAAAGCAATGCCGCGCTCCAGCAGGAATCCGCGAATCTGGTTGATGAGCGCGGTGCGCCGATGCACGAGACGATCGCGCACCCGGTGCAGCGCCTGTAAATCGAGCTGATCATTCGTCTTAATGGGAACGAATCGCATATTCTGACGTGTCACTGCTTCGGCAATCGCTTCCGCATCCTTGAAATCATTCTTGTTGGTCTTGACGAATGGTTTCACGAACTGTCCCGGGATGAGCTTCACCTCATGTCCTTGATTGCGCAGCTTGGCGGCAAAGAAGTGTGCGCCCGAGCAGGCTTCCATCCCGATGATTGACCACGGCAGATTCGCTGTGTAGGCCAACAGTTGCGTGCGCGAAAGCTTCTTGCGAACTATCACTTTGGCGTGGCAATCGAGAGCCACGAGATGAAAAGTCGTTTTGCCGAGGTCAATACAGACTGAAGCGATAAGAGATACGTCCATGCGATGATCCTCCGTGAGAGCTTTCCAGATCATCCCACCTTCGGTGGCTGATCCAGGCGGCGGACCATCTCATTCATCTCCATACCACCAACTATCTCAGTCTGAGATACGGAGATGCGCCGGATGGCAGAGCAGTTGTGGGTTCTCTATCAAAGATAGGGCCGTAGGCCCGCAGTGACCGATACTTCGTTACATCGCATGATTGTCAGGTAGCACTGGCATTGGTTTCGAGAAACGCAGTTTCCACTCGCCGTTAGCCTTCGTAAAAACATCAACCACAGAACCACGCATCACCTTGCCTTTCGCTTCGCCGATCCGTCCGTGGTACTCGCGGGTAAAAGTGGCGACAGCTGTATTGCCGAACACATCGACACGAAGATCTTCGAGCGTTACTACGTATGGTCTCGTCTCGTTCTGATGGTCGAGAAAGTCTTGGACGTTTTCGTCCTTATGACGAACGTTGCCATCAGGTGCTATCACCATCCAGTCATTTGCGAGGATTCTCTTGAAAGGTGCAGCGTCGTTTCGGCCTTCGGCAGCAGCAATCGCTTGCTCGCAACTGCGTATCTGCTGTTGGTCGGCGTCCTGCGATGCGACATAAACGACGAGTAGGGATGCAAAGATCGGAAAGACAAAGCAAAGCCTCAATATTTGCATTGGTTATCTTCGAAGAATTTGATTGTTACAGCGACGGTCGTGACTAGAACGATAGACCAAGTGGAACTTGCAAGCTCACACGGGATTTATCGTCGTAGGCCACGTCCAGTCTGGTGCCGCTTGGTATTGCATCCGAAGCAGGATTTTAAAATTACATGGCGAGAAATCTCGATCTCGCCAGCTATCTCGCGGTGAGATAGTTTACGGGAATCTCCGTTATCGGCAGGAATCCCAAGATTTTCTGGAGGAGGCGTCCCGTTGCCGTGAAATGCCACTCGATGAGACTTCTCGTATTGCGAACTGTCGGCATATCGATCGAGAAGCATTCCGCAACCAGTCGCCAACAAAAATGGAGACCCGAACAGAATGTTGCCCTTCGACAATGCAAGATAGCCATATACGAGGCCGAAGAGTATCGGTGCCAGACTGTGGCTCGCATTGAAACCCATCCAAGACTTGCTGAGTCGGGATCAATGTTCACCAATGAGCGACGGACACCGCTCATTGTGATGTGATAGCGGGGCGTCGTCTCCCGAACCGAACGAAATCACACGGCCCAACCGCTCGTCCTCTTGGAAGAGAACCGGTTTCGGTGAGCGAACCACAACGTTTACGCGGAAACGCGTTAAATGGGACTATCCTGTCCGCATTTACCACCAATTTTATGGAAACTGGGATCAACGACCGCCGGGAATTCCAATAGCTGTAGGAGGAACACACCTAGACGCGCTCGCAACGAAACAAACATCATCCTTTTACGAAATGTCAATCATACAAAAGTATGATCTAAATATCTTTAATTCATGCCGTTAATTACGCATTCGGTATTTGACTGATTCCCCTTAGAAGTCTCTCCAAACGACAGCTCTCGATTTGGTTGTTGAGTTGCCAAAGCAGGTACACAGGTCCGCCCTCTCTCATCCTTCCGCGGCGAACCTAGAGTCGGGTAAGCCAAAACAATCTGTGTGAAGGACAGGAGTCTCCTATGACCGTACGTGTGAACCGTCGGTTCGAGGTGTTGGTTCTGTTCGTATTTCTATTGATTGGGTTGATGGTATCCGCGCAAACCCTGTCAACTGGTTCGCTTCAGGGAACCATCACCGATCCGTCAGGCGCAGTTGTGCCCGGAGCAAAAGTCACAATCACTAACGTAGCCACAGGACGTTCCATCGACGTCGTCGCAAACTCCAGTGGCTCTTACAACTCTGGTGCCCTAACCCCAGGAAACTACAAGGTGCGTGTGGAAGCGCAAGGGTTCCGCTCAGCGGAGACGACCGCCAACGTTCAAGTCGGTGTTGTCACTTCCGGCAGCCTGAAGATGCAGGTCGGACAGACCAGCGAAGTGGTGGAGGTACAGGGCTCGGAGGTACAGGTAAACACCGAGCAAGCGCAGGTTGCGGGTGTATTGACCGGCGCACAGATGGAAGCCCTGCCCGTCAACGGCCGCAACTTCCTCGATTTTGCCCAACTCGAGCCTGGAGTACAGATCCAGGATGGAACGAACTTCGATCCCACGAAAGTTGGATATTCTTCGATTTCCTTCGGCGGGCGTTATGGCCGTACCGCACGGATCGCCGTGGACGGCGTGGACGTAAGCGACGAGACCGTGGGCACCACGACGACTGATATTCCCGCCAGCGCGATCCAGGAATTTCAGTTAGCACAGTCGGACTTGGACCTCTCCAATGATTTGACGTCCTCCGGTGCAGTGAACGTCACCACGAGGTCTGGAACGAATCAGCTCCATGGTGAGGCTTTTGATTACTTCCGCGACAGCACAATCGCGGCCAAGCTGCCGGCACCTCCGGGGTTGAACGCACCGTTCCAACGTTCACAATTCGGCGGACGTCTCGGGGGACCGGTGATTAAGGACAAGCTCTTCTGGTTTGTAGACGGAGAACGAACTCTGCAGAATTTGCAGGCGCCGGTTTCCCTGCCGGATCCGTTCGCATCCTTGTCGGGAAGTTGGAACTCACCATTCCGCGAGACCAACGTTTTGGGCAAGGCCGATTACCAGCTAACTAAGAGTGCACATGCTTTCTATCGATTCAGTTACTTCGACAATTCAGCCTTCGCCACGTTCTTTGGTTCTAGTTTCCAAGTCTATGACAATAAAGATGTCACCAGGAATCACGTGGTCGGCCTGGATTTCCTGACCGGAAGCTTCACCCACAGTATCCGTTTTAGCTACCTAAAGTTCCAGAACCAGATTGCCGATGGATCAGCAGGACAGCCCGGCAACACAACCGGCCTGTCGCTGTTTATCGGTCCTCTTGCAGTCGGTCCGAACTTCCTGGCTCCGCAGTCTACACCACAGAGCGACCACCAGATCAAATATGACGGAAGCAAGACCATCGGCTCGCACCTGTTGCGGTATGGCATTGACTATAACCACCTCCAGGGAGGCGGCTTTGCATCGTTCTTTAAGCTTGCGCCGGTGGTTAACTCTAGCGTTGGAGATTACTGCACGACCTGCGCCGGCGGCGCATCGAATCCGCTGAACTATTACGTGGAAAGTATCACCATGGGCAACGGGCAGGGCTTTTCGACTTCCCAGCCCGCTTTCGGATTCCCTGCTGGCGGCCTCGGTCCTGACAACCGCATTGGTTTCTACGTCGGCGACGTCTGGAAGGTAAAGCCGAACTTCACAGTATCCTTAGGCTTGCGTTACGATCACGACACTGGCCGCACGGATTCGGACCTGCCCGGCATCCCTCAACTCAACAATCTTGTTTCGACTTACCCGAATCTCGGAGCGCCTGTCCGAAATCCCAATCTGAACTTTGCGCCCCAACTCGGCATTACTTGGGATCCGACCGCTACCGGCAAAACCGTAATTCGTGCCGGTGTTGGATTGTTCTACGAGAACACGATTTGGAACAACGTCCTGTTTGATCGTCCCACTCGCGTGCCCGAAGGCGCTTTCCTCCAGACCGGCTCTCCTTGCGTCGGCCCGGGAGCCGCGGGTCCGCCGATCCCGATTCCTGCCGGCGCCTTACCAGTGCCGGATGGCGTCTGCGGCACTGGAGGCAACCCGATAACAATCGGAGCCGCCGCGGCGAATATCGTCGCATTTCAGCAGGCGTATCAGGCTGCTTCTCCCTTCACCGTCGGACCCAATCCCGGCTACATCCCTAGTCTGCTCGCGCAAGGAATCGGGGTAGGCAGCAATACCGCTCCGGGCACCTTCGCCCCCAACTTCCAGACTCCTCGCTCGGTGCAAATGAACATCGGCGTCCAGCGCGAAATCAAACCAGGGATGGTGTTCTCGGCGGACTTCGTGCGCAACGTCACCACTCACACTTTGCTGGGACAGGACCTTAACCACGTTGGGGACGTACGTTACTTCAACCAAACGGGAGCCCTGCAGGCCATTCAGGCAACTGTCGGAGCAGGTTGCATTCCCTCCGGCGGACTTACTCAAGGCAATGCTTCCCAAGCTGTGCAGTGTTATCTGAATGCTACTCCAACGGCGACCATGTCGGACTTTGCAACAAATGGCCTGACCGCTACGACTGATCTAGGAGTAAGCGGATGTCCTGCCGCAGGCTGTGCTTTCGGCGGCATCAATCCTGCAGTCAGCAACCTCAACTTCCTGCTGCCCATTGGACGCTCGGTCTACAACGGTCTACAGATGAAGTTGAGCAACAATGCGAGCTTCTCTAACAAGATCGTGAAGGGCGCCAATTACCAAATTGCCTACAGCCTGTCTCGCTTCGTAAACCCTGGAGGAGCGAATACTGTAAGTCCGCCGTCCAACCCGACTTCGGCGAGTGATCAGGATTTCGTCATCGGCGCTGCCGACAACGCCAACCCTATGCGCTACATGGGACCCTCGCTACTGGATCGCACCCACCAACTCTCGTTTGGTGGCACGATCACAGTTCCGCATGGATTCCAACTGGGCGTGATCTCGCACTTCTATAGTCCATTGGCACTGCCGCTCGTCGTGCCAAATTCTGGCGCCGGCCTGGGTGAAATCTTCCACACGGACTTCACCGGTGATGGAACAACCCAGGACTACCTGCCGGGAACGAAGAATGGCGCGTTCATGCGCAACATTTCTCCGGCTGGCCTGAACAACATCATCAACCAGTACAACGCCACCGACGCCAATCAGCCAACTCCAGCCGGACTGACCCTGGTTAACAATGGACTGTTTACGGTAGCCCAGTTGCAGAGCTTGGGCGCCGTTGCTCCTACACTGACTCCCGCCCCGCAAGGGCAGGTCGGCTTGGGGTGGGTAAAGGCGTTCGACTTCAGCCTGCGCTGGGATTACAAGATCCGTGAACGTTTTGAGATCCAGCCGGGCGTTTCGATCTTCAACCTC
>Ga0207103_10075_pt1 | contig 29079 bp, 20 predicted proteins | sample Alteio_BWMinHeat_81_FD_153546 | JGI IMG/M metagenome (GOLD analysis project Ga0207103, IMG submission 153546) | Enriched cells from forest soil in Barre Woods Harvard Forest LTER site, Petersham, Massachusetts, United States -... | ecosystem: Environmental > Terrestrial > Soil > Temperate forest >...
AGAGAAGGTATGCCCTCCGTCGAGGGACTGCGAATAGAAGACATCATTACCACCCGCCGCCACAGGCGTGTCGTCATCAAACGCCATGTGAATAATGCCGCTCGGGTCGACCTGAAGACCACCTTGTAGAGACGTGAACCCCGGCGTATGCGTCGCGTTGATCGGATTGCTCGCAGTTCTACCGGAGTCATACACAGTCAACCGGAAATTGGTGCTTCGGGTGAGTCCACCGCCAGCAGCCTGCACACTTACCAGATAGGTACCGGACTGGACAGAGGTCGCGGTCGAGATAGTTAGCTTGGCCTGAACCCCGGGCGTGACCGTATTGCTGGCGAAGTTGAACGTGACGCCACTGATGGGAGGAGTGGTGACGGACAGGCCCAAGCTGCCCGAGAATCCATTGACCGGAGGAGTGTTGAAATCGTATTCGACCGAGTTGCCGGCTATGACGCTGTCATACACCTTGGTTGTCGAGATGTTGAAATCAGGGGCAGCCGGATTCTGATTGATCGGCACGAATGCGAAAAAGGCATTAGGAAAAGCGCCTCGCTCGTCGCTCCATGAAATATAGAAGTTGGTACCGTCGGCGGCTATGTCGTCGTAGTCACCGTGATAGCCTGGATTCAGACCCGGCTCCTCCGGCCCGAACACCCAGTTGTGGTCAGAGACCCTGAAATTCTTGCTCCAGGTCATGCCCCCATCCTTTGAAACGGCCATGTAAACGTCCGTGAGGCTATCGTTACCCGGGTCGTTGCGCCTGTCCCACCATCTGGCGCCAAGCGTGCCGTCGGCAGCGACCGCGATACAGGGAAAGAACTGAGTCGTGGACGAACCATCGTCGTTGAGCAGTACCGGCTGGCTAAATGTGTTGCCGCCATCACTCGAGCGAACGTAATAGATATCGGAGCGGTCGGGTCCCAGGAAATGGGTAATCGCATTGTAAACAACATGAAGATTGCTGTTCGCGTCGATGACGATGCGAGGGAAACTATTGACCCTGACTGTATTGCCGCCGGTCATCGAGCTGATGGGAAAGAAGTTGGACACCGTTTTGGGTGGGCCGAACGTCTGGCCGCCGTCAGTTGATTTGACGACACTGATGCCGCCGGGAGTCAGGCCAAAGTCCTGATAAGTGACGTAGAGGTCGCCGTTCGGGGCGACCGCAGCCATGGAGCCTGTGGCTGCGGTGCTGAGACTCTTGGAAGTGACCGCTACGGGGCTGCTGAATGTGGCCCCCCCGTCGCTAGAATGGGCTACGTTGATGAAGACAGCTCCCGATGCGGCGAAGTCGGTCCAGCTTACGTATAGGCGGCCTTTGAATGGGGATGAAGCTCCCTTGTCGACTGCGATCCAGGGTTTATCCTGAGTGTCATTAGCGTTGTTCGCGGTGGTGCTCGCGTTGGCTGGAGGCGCAAACGTTTGACCGTTGTCGGTTGACTTAGCGACTATTACAATAAACTCGAAGCTTGTTCGCGTCGAGATGAACGATAAGATCGAATAGTACAGCTCGCCATTGGGTCCAAAGGTTACCACGGGGTCACTGATGTTCCCACCGTTTGCCGGCGTGGGGATCCTTTTAGCAGTCCAGGTGTTCCCGGCGTCATTTGAAACCGCATAGCCGGCGCCGTTCAAATTACTGGCGTCGTTAAAGCCCTCGACGATAGTCGATCCGTTGACCGCTATGCTGGTCTCGCTGTGGGTGTGGCCGTCGACGTCATTCGCGGGATTATCCACCATTACGTTTTGGAACGCGACAGTCTGCGGAGACTGTCGGGATTCGACGCTGATGGGCTCCGCTGCGCTGGGCGACGGTGGAATCAATCCGTTGGCAAACATTGCAGCGCGCTGGCCGCCCGAAGATAGCATGTTGAAAGTGCGAGGCTCAAGGAGCCATCCCAGCTTATCCGTGAGTCTGGCGGGCGATGGCCGCAGCCCCTCCGCAGTCTCGAACCGCGGACTCTTTCTTGGATGACGAGCTTCCGACGGCGAGCCAGCCGTGCTCACCTGTGGCCGAGCTGAGAGTGCGAACGCGCTAACAATCGGCAGCGTCAGCGCACCCAAGGCAACAAACACCCCGAGCGTCCTTAGAACGGTAACCTTCATAATGCCTCCACAAAATCAAAGCCCAACCCGGGGGGTTGGCCGCCTCCATTCTCTTTCAAATGCCACCGCACACTGTTGTGATATGGGACTTCCTCCCGAGGCGGCAAGTGTTATTAATACTCTATTAGATGCGGATCTAATGTCAAACCTGAACCGAGAATGCCCATCACAGAATCACTTGATAACCACGTTCAGGGTGGCCGTCCTCACTCGGCCCGTATCGTCCCGGCCAGTGAACAGAATATTAGAGCTTCCGACGGGTGCTCTCTTGGCGGCTTTGAAGCTAAATGTCACGCTGGTGCAACTGGACGATGTTGCGGTGGAGTTAAGGCCTATCTTCAAAGAAGAGGTGTCCGACGGAGTCACGGTGACATTGCCGCTGAACCGTCCGGACCGGCTAATCAATACGGTAAACACACCCTTGTCGCCGCCGGTAATCGATACCTGGCTTGGGTAGGTTATGAGTGAGAAGTCCGGAGAGGCCGGCCCGAGCCCGGGCATCGACGCGGTCAAGATGTCACTGTTGGCCATTGAATCGTCAGTCCAGGCTACCAGGAGGCTGCCAGAACCGTCGAACACCGCGGCAGGCCCGGTGGATAGTCCGGGATTAGCAGACAGGTTAACCGGACGCTGGAAGCTCGCACCGCCGTCGATGGAAGTTGCCACAAAGATATCGGTCTGAAGATTGTTATCCGTGTCCTCCCAGGCGACGGCAACATTGCCATGGCTGTCAGTGACAATGCTCGGGAAAATGGATTCGCCCGGGTTGTTCGAGATGTCGACCGGAGCGCTGAACGATGCTCCGTGGTCGCAGGACCTTGAAACTACGATCTCAGCATTGGTGCCCTGGACAGGATCGAAGAAGAAATCGGAAAAGGCGACATAGATATTATCGGCGCTGTCGATGGCGATCGCCGGAGTGAATGCGGGCACGGAGGTATCGGAAATGACAGTTGCAGTGGCGAATTGGCCCCCGTCACTTGCCTCAGCGAGGTTGATGGTGGGCGACGCTGGAGCTTGATCGTTGTATATGATATAAGCCGCTCCTCGCGAGTTAAAAGCAATCTGCAGTCCCGACGTACTTGCATCCTCGCGGGCGCCGGACACCTGAGCCGGAGTTGAAAACGACCTTGCGCCATCGGTTGACCTGACGACGAACACGAGGCCTCGGTTGGATTTGATGTCGATATACGCGCAGGTGACATTTCCGTTCTTGTCGGCTGATATTGTCGGAAGCTCGGCCTGGTCCGAAGCTGGAGAGACCCCAACCGGCGTCGAAAAGGTTGCGCCATGATCAGCGGACCTGGACACCATCACCTGAGCTGTGTTCTTGACCTGATCGACGGAAAGCCATGCCGCGTAGAGATTACCGGCCGGATCAAGCGCAAGCGTCGATTCAATAGCGAGTCCGGAGTTGCCCGATATCGAAACCGGCCGTGTATATGTGCGACCGCCATCAACCGACCGCGAGAACACAGCCTGGCTTCCGCCAGCCGCCACGGCGGAATCATCGTCGTAGACGAGGTTAATCGCGCCCGTCGGGTCGATCAGGAAGCCGGACTGCAGGGACGAAAACCCAGGAGTGTTTGAGACATCGATGGGTGCAGTCGCTGTTCTGTTAGAGTTATAGACTGAGAGATTGACGTTCGTCTTTCGGGTGCGGGAGCTAGCGGCGGCGGTGATCGTTATCATGTACGTCCCGGAATGAGTTGACGCATCGGCGGCTACGGTGAAAGCGGCTGCACTGCCGGCCGCCACGGATGGGTTCGCGAATGAATAAGTTAAACCGGGTATGGCCGGCGCCGCAGAGAGGGAGAGGCTGCCGGCGAAGCCATTTGCGGCGACAGTATTGAGAGAAAACTGAGTTGAATTGCCGGCTATAATGGTACCGTAGTCAGTGGCTGCGGAAATGTTATAGTCAGGCGCCGCCGGGTTGTAACTCAGGGGGACGAAGGCAAAGAAGGCGTCCGGGTTGCCGGAACGCTCGTCGCTCCACGAGAGATAGAAATTACTGCCGTCGGAGGTTATGCCATCGTAGTCGCCATGGTAGGACGCGGCGAAGCCGGCTTGCACCGGGGCAAATACCCAGTTGTGATTCGTAACGCGGAAGTTCCTGCTGAAACTGTTACCACCATCTGTAGAGATGGTCATGTAGACGTCGGTGAGGTTGTCGCCCGCCGGATCGTTCCTTCTATCCCACCACTTGACCGCAAGGGTGCCGTCGGCGGCAGCGGCAATTGATGGAAAGAGCTGAGTTGTCGTCGTCGCGTCGTCATTGAGCCTGACCGGAGAGCTGAATGTGTGGCCGCCATCGGTCGAACGCACGTAAAAGACATCAGAGCGGTCTGGTCCGTCCAGAACTGGCTCAGCATCGTAGGTAATGTGAACAGTGCCGGTCCTGTCGACGACCACCGAGGGAAAGCTATTGTCCCTGACCGCATTTCCGCCAGTGACCGGATTGACGGTGTTCAGTGACGAGGCAGCTAGCGGTTTACTAAATGTCTGGCCGCCATCGGACGATTTCACCAGGCTAATGTTGGCCGGGGTGTTGCTCTGGTCCAAGTACGCGAGGTATAGATCGCCATTAGGAGCCACGGCAGGCATTGAACCCTGGACGGTGTATTTGCCGGTCTGCGGTGATATGGCCACGGGGCTCTGAAAGCTCGCTGCCCCATCTACTGAGCGTGCTACATTGATGAAATTTCCATTGGCGGAGGTAAAGTCGGTCCAGCTTACATACACATTTCCTCTAAAGGGCGACGAGGCTCCGCGGTCGACCGTGATCCAGGGTTTGTCCTGAAAATCGCTGTCGTTGCTGGCGGTGGTGCTGGCATCGATGGGCGCGCTGAACGTCACTCCGTTGTCGGTAGATTTTGTGACTCCGACGATGGCATTGAAGAACGAAGTTGAGGAGTCGAACGCAATCTCCGAGAAATAGAATTCGCCTGAGGGCCCCAGCGCCACAGTGCCGTCGCCGAGGTTCTGACCGCCCAATGTGAGCGGCATCCGCGCGTGAGTGAAGCTGTTGCCGCCATCAGTGGAATACGCATATCCCGAAAGATCCTCGAAGTCGGAATCGTTAAAAGTCTCTACGATAAAGGGCCCGTTGACCGCTATGCTGGTCTCGCTGTGGGTATGGGTAGTTGTGGTATCCATTGTCGGGTCGTTCACCCGAACGTTGTCGCCCGCGGAAATCTGTTGCGAAGCGATTTTAGAGGGGTGTTCAGCAGGGCTGACAGTCTTTGGAGGAGACTTAATGATACCGTTCGCCACGAGGACAGCACGCCTGCCCGGGCCAGACAACATTTCGAAGGCGCCGTTGAACAAGGGCCAGGCTTGCTTCGCTTTTCTGATGTCAGGTTGTTGTTCCTTGAGGGCAACAGGGTCAAATCTGTTCCGCGCGCCTAACCCGGCTGGACGCCGGAGGTTTGATTTATTCCGTGCGGCAGCAGCGGCCCAGCCGCCCGCGCTCATCAGGTTTGATGGTGCAGGAACGAGCACAGCGGACAATATGAGAGACAAAGCGATTCCTGACGATGATCTGAGAATCTTGTTCATCACGAAGACCTCCGAAAATTTAGCGGCTGATCAAACCGAATCTGGGACGACGCTCAAGAATGTACTAATTCTGATTTCCGCACGGACTCTTAGCCAGGACTTAGCACTGCGGTTTCATGCCAGCTAATACTTTATGTCGAATCGGAAAAAAGTCAAAGGCGGTTAGAGAGATTAGATTCAGATTCGCCGAGCTCCGGACCTGGCTTCCCAATGCCTTTTGTGGGGCCACCTTCAGATGGTTGGGGAGTCTGGTTCGAAATTAAGCCGTAGCATTTGGTCTGTGGGCGCTCTTGGAGCGAGGGTCTGAGCTAACATCCCCAACGAACATGCAATGGGTCCTGCCTTTTTAGAATCTGCCTCTGCTGATTCAACGTAAGGTACGAAGTGACGAAGGAGCCCAAATGTGTATAATAATGGCCTGTGGAAATAGGAGTCATTTTACGAGATGACGAGACCTTTTTGATTTATAGGAGCTTTAATGGGAAAGGGAAGACCCGGCCCTCGGGAAACAGCGAAAGAGAAGAAATCACCGCCGCGGAAGCCGGTTGCGGCTAAAACAAGCAGTAGCAGAACGGGGGCTGCTACCCCAGAATCCAAGAGGCCGCCTTCGCCTAAAGCCGGGAAGGCTGAGCCGGAAAAGGCACCGGACCTAACAGCCGGAGGTCGTCCGGCGAAGACTGAAAAAACGGTGGCTCAAGGCAGTTCGCCCGCCAAGACGACGATGGCCTCGCCGCCGAAAAAAGAGGCAGGTGAGGCTCCGGTTCATAGGGCGGCGGAGCGAGATGTTCCGGCTCAAAAGCGCTCGGTCGAAAAGCCCGCGGCTGAGGAGCCAGCCAGCCCGACCCAATCGGAGCCCGGCCCTCCAGTTCAGCCAGAGGCTCAATCCGGAGGCGAGCCCGACGAACTTGATGGCGTCAAACTGCCAGCAGCCGGCGGGAAAGTAGGGGTGTTTGGCGGACCGAAGGACCGCAGCGTCAAACCCGACGATAGGCTAGGATTGCCAACCGGCCGGCACTATCAGTACGAGCAGTTCCGAGGCTTGAATCCAAAGGGATATTATTGCGCGATGCGTTGGGAGTATCGCCAGCAGCATATGAGCGCCGAGGAGGGCAAGCGATGGTGGGCCAATAAGAAGATTGCAGTAACCAATCCGGCCAACAACAAGTCGGTTATAGTGCGGGCTGTCGACTACGGACCACATGAAACCAGCGGGCTGGCTATTGCAATCTCTCCCGGGGCGGCCGAAGCGATCGGGGTTGAGGCGGGCCAGGAAGTTCTGGTTGCGTTCGCGGATGAGAAGCTGCAGTTGGGTCCGGCCAGCGCGGCACCGGCTGCTAATCTATGATTCGGTACAGCGCATTTGATCCGCCGGAGTACATCAACTGGAGTCCGGACGCGGACGTAGGCGAGGAGTATCGCAGGCGGCTGCGGTCTGATCCGCGGCGCAGCGAGATCATCGGGGTGCTCGAGGCCAAACAACTGATAGCGATGTATGAAGGGCTGTTGCGAAACCGGCTTCACGATATAACTCTGAAGCGCTGGGTGAAACAGGGCATTACTTCAAAGGCGTGGCTTGGAACAGGGGAAGAAGCGACTACAATCGGAGCCGTCCACGCTCTGGATCGAGGAACGGAGGAGGACGGGACGAGAACGGATGTAGTGGCCCCTATGATTCGCAATGCCGGCGCCTGTCACGAGTTTGGGATGGGGGTTGCGGACATGCTGCGGGGCTACCTAGGCACGGCTGATTCGCCGACACGGGGCCGTGACCTGCACATCGGAGATCTTAAGAAGGGGGTGCTGGCCCCAATCAGCCCGGTTGGCGTTATGGTCCCGGTCAGTGCCGGAATCGCGCTTGGATTCAAGGCGCGACGGGAAGCTCGGGTGGCGTTGACCTGGATCGGAGACGGCTCGACCAAAGCGGGTCCGTTTCATGAAGGGATGAACTTTGCAGCCGCTGCTCGGTTGCCTCTGATAGTCATCATCCAGAACAATCAGGTAGCGCTCGGCACCCGGCTGGACCAATATAACCGGGGGAGCTTCATGGAATTCATAGGGGCATACGGCGTCGAAGGCTGGGGCTTTGACGGGAACAATGTTCTGGACGCATATGCCGCAGTTAAGATCGCGGCGGATCGAGCACGGCGGATCGAGACCAGGGACCGCGGCCCGTTCTTGCTCGTAGCCGAGACCTTTCGTATGGGCGGACACGCGACCCACGACGAACGGGAAGCGAGGAAGACCTTCCCATCCGGACTGTTTGAATATTGGGGTAAGCGCGATCCCATAGGTTTATTCGAGAATTACCTGATTGAGGGCGATCTGGACCTGGCGACCGGGCGTCGCGAGCGGAGGAAAGCGGCACTCAGGCAAAGCAACACAGATCTGCTGCGTGATGCCGAGGCGAAGGTCATCGCGGAAGTCGAACGTGCCGCCGAAGATGCGCTTGAGAGCGCGCGCTCAAGGATGCCAAACCCCGAAACCGCAGGCGGCGGAGTTTTCAGTGATGCCGGTTCGGAGGAAGCCCCGAAGGCGGCTGGAGTCCCGCGCTAAACAAATAATGCGAGCCTGGTTTGGATGTCACGCTGTTATGAAAAGAACAATCGCGCTCACCGCTCTTATTCTTTGTCTTCTCACATCAGTAACCGCGAGCCAGAAGCGGAAACCTTTGCGTCGCACTCGATCTGCTCCATCCCGTCCGCGCAAGGCAGCGGCCGCCCCACCAGCGATATTAGGCGCGCAAGTGATGATCGCTACCAAGACCGGTGAGCAGATCACGGGCCAGGTATTGGAGGTTAGCCCCTATGGCATCCGGGTAAAGCAGGACTCTCTGGAGTCGACTGTTCCGCTTGAATCGATATCGTTGATGAGATTCGGGGATGCGCCAGCAGCGGCGGCAGCACCGGTGCCGGCATCAGGGCACAGTCCGGATTTCGGCCGGGAGGTGGAATCGGTGATGGCCTTGTTTCAGGCGATGGATTCGGCAACCCAGTCCGGCACTGAATATTCGGATTATGGACGGCGCCTGATTGAATTGCGTCGCGCAACTGAGCGGTTTGTGGGGAAGTACGCTGGCTCTGACGATCAGACAGAAACCAAGATGGCTGCGCTGTATGCGGCTACCGCCGATGATTACTCCAGAGCCCGGACAATATGGACGCAGAGATTGGGGCAAGGACCGGGAGCAACCCTTAGTGTTAGCGATTCTCCAGCGGTGGCGGATGCCGTGGAGCTTTATCCCGAGCTGGGTCAACTAGGCTCACGTTCCAAACTGCCGGCAGACAAGCTTGTAGCTGGACTATGGAAACAGGCGTCGCTCAAGATCATCCGGGGTCGAAAGATCCTGGACCGTGCCATGTAACGAGGGCCGCGCGAATCGATCCACGATTTAAAAATTCATCGAGTTTTCCTGAGGCTGTCCAGCTCTATTTTCTTGACCGGTGTTTGCTAAAGGCTGAGCTCTGAAGCCATTGCGGCTGTGACGAAAAAATATTCGGACCAAGGTCAAAAACGGTGGGAATTCATTGACTATATGGCGTGTTTCATGTATTATAGCGCGGTGCGCCAGGTAGGTTAACGGACAAGCCCCTTGAACATCCAGTAGCCCCCTATCTGAATGTTTTATCCCCAGCGCACCGCTTAAAACAGAGTGGCCTCATGGCAGGAACATGGGGCCAGCTGTCTACGAGGCAGTCTTATACCATATCCATCAATGAGATGCAATAGAAAAGTTAAAGTAATTATTTAAGTCAAGACCTTCCGGGGACCGAAGTAAGAGCCCGTATCCTGTCTTCTTCATTGTTTTCATAGTTTACAGACATATCAGGTATCGGGTTATTTCCATCACATTGGCTTGCCGATCAGCCCGGCTAGCGCTAAGATTTGCTGTTGCGGGGGGTCTTAGGCGCCCAATCGTGGGGGGTCAGTCGACTCTTTTAACCAAATAGTCCTGCCGTTCTTTGGTCTTCAGACTCTGGTTGGTTTCTGAATCCAAGTTGGAGCAGTTCTTTTCAGCCAGGAGTCTCCCCTCGATCGCTCGATGCTTGCCTTTGGAGGAACATTGCATGGCGAATCGTCTCCTGTTAGCTATCTCTATCACCTGCTTCGCAGCTACCACATCAAACGGTTGGGTCGCAGGCACTCTCGGCGGGACGGTCAAAGACCCCAAGGGAGCAATTATTGTCGGTGCCCAGGTTTGGGCGATTGCTACAACCACGGGCGAGATCCACGCGGCCGTGACTGATCCACAAGGGCGATTCAAAATCGATGGACTAGCGCCTGGCACATACAGGATCGAGATCGATAGCCATGGCTTCAAGCTGAGCCAGCCAATAAATGTCGAGGTGCACGAGGACCGCGCGGTTCAGGTTGATATAACGATGGACGTGGCCGGTGTGAAAGAGGAGCTATCTGTGGAGGGCAAGGGTACATTAAGGCCTAACAGCGACCCTAACTATCGATCCCTTCGAGATGGCAAAGCATCCGAAACATACGCGGTCGCCGGCCTCGTATTGAAAAGGGATATTGCAACTCTGACGCTCAGCCGAGGTTCGGTCTCGTTCCTTCCGCCGGTCGAGGGCCGGGTCACGATGGGGATATTCGTGGGCGAGGGTGAGCTGTCGCTGGCTCCGACGCTGGCGACCGAGCTCGACTATCTGAAGAAACTCACCAGACAAGAAATGGTGAAGGAAGAATTCGACAAAGCGCTGATCTGCTTCACCGATGATTCGTACAACGAAATCAAGAGTCATTCGAGCGGCGCAGGCGATCCCACTCACGCTGCCGGAGTGCTCAACAGCTTTCGCGATCGAATCCGAATCAGAGGTGAAAGCAACCTGGAAGCCGAGGTACTCGCCGACATATACAACCCGCGCTATCCCGGCTTTTTCAGAGCATACATCCACGGAAAGAGGCACAATGATCTTAGGTTCGCCATGTTGCCACGGGGCGTCGGCGGTTTCCTCGGTCCGGAGGAGGTCATTCTGGTCGATGAGGACCGGGGAAGCGACGAGGAGGGGATCTGGTATCTGGCCCACCAGGAGCGCGAGTACAGGAGCGGGACGGCGAGCTCAGAGGAAGACAAACGCACGATCGACGCGGAACACTATAAAATCGAGACGGTCATCGACAACGGCGAGAAACTAACGGCAACCGCCGAGCTCGGGTTCACAGCGCTGGTCGAGGGAGAGCGGCTGTTGCATTTCGGACTATTGCCGGCGCTGCGGGTCACTCGCGTGACGTTGGGAGACCGGGAAGTAAACTACATCCAGGAGAAGGAGAAAGAGGATGGTTCATTCAATGTTATCTTGCCGGATCCGCTCACCAAAGGGAAGGAGTATAGGATAACGATAGAGTACCAGGGGCACAAAGTGGTCGAGGACGCCGGCGGCGGAAATTTCTCGGTCGGCGCCCGCACGAGCTGGTATCCGAGCGTTAACGCATTTAACGACCGGGCCACATTCGATCTGACTTTCAAAGTTCCCAAACGATATGTCGTCGTCGGCGTGGGCAAACTCGTCAAAGAATGGACAGAAGAGGGGTTCGCGGCCAGTCAATGGGTGTCAGATATCCCGCTGGCAGTGGCGGGCTTCAATTACGGGCTTTACAAGAAGAAACAGATCGTAGATCCAGAGACCAAATACACGATAGAGAGTTACGTAACCGCCGATCCTCCCGCGTACCTCCGCCGGTTCGAAGCGCTCGGCAGCATGTCGCCGGCCAGCCTGGCAAATGCGGCGATCACGGAGGCTCAGAATTCCGTGCGGATCTTCAGCAAGTATTTTGGCGATGCCCCCTATGGGCGTATCGCGATCACGCAACAGCCGGCGTTTAACTTTGGGCAGTCCTGGCCGACACTGGTCTATTTGCCGGTAAGCGCGTTCCTGGACAGCACGCAGCGCTATATGATTATGGGCGGCATCAATTCGCGGCTTAACGATTTTATTTATGAAGTCGGGTCGCATGAGGTTTCCCATCAGTGGTGGGGCCACATGGTCGGATGGGCGTCCTATCACGACCAGTGGCTGTCAGAGGGTTTTGCCTCATTTTCGGCGGGCCTGTATCTACAATTCGTGGAGCCGGACAAGTACCTGCACTACCTGGACGAAGCGCGCAAGAGCATCCTGGAAAAGAATCAGTGGGGCCTCGCCGCCAATGACGCCGGGCCAGTTTGGATGGGCTTTCGGCTGAGCATGCCCAAGGTGCGGCAGGGATACAGGAATCTGGTATATCCCAAGGGCGGGTTCATTTTGCATATGCTGCGCCAGATGATGCACGATAAGGTCGACGGGGATAAGCTGTTCATAGAGATGATGCACGATTTTGTCGCCTCCAGATTCAACGAGAATGCCTCGACCGAATCTTTCAAACACCTAGTCGAGAAGCACATGACCAGGACAATGGACGTGGACCAGAACCGGAAGATGGACTGGTTCTTCGACGAATGGGTCTACGGATCAGACGTTCCCAGCTACCGGCTCGAGTACTCAATAGAGGCCGAGAATACCGGCAAGTTCCTGGTCAAGGCTGCTCTAACCCAAAGCGGCGTTTCGGATAGCTTCAGAATGCCTGTGCCGATCTACGTGGAAGTCGACGGCAAGCCTTTTCGCCTTGGCGAAGCAACGATGATCGGCAACACAGCCCTCAACTTCAAATTCAGATTGGACAAGAAGCCCAAGCGGGTAATGATTAACGCGTATCAGGACGTGCTGGCTCGCGAAGTAGTCACCAAAGCAAACTGAAGGGGAGCTGCCCGACTAAGAGGGCTAGCTGAAGCTTGAACTCTGAATCGGATAGAGGAGCCGCAAAGCGAGTCATTCCCATTCTATGGTCGAGGGCGGCTTTGAGCTGATATCGTAGGTGACGCGATTGACTCCGCGCACTTCGCTGACAATCCGGGACGAGATCCGCTGGAGCACCTCATAGGGTAACCTGGCCCAGTCTGCCGTCATTCCATCAACCGAGTCGACAGCTCGAATCGCGACGACGCTGTCATAGGTGCGGCCATCTCCCATCACTCCTACCGTCGATACGGGCAACAAAACGGCGAACGATTGCCAGATCTTGTCGTACAGATCTGCCCTGCGGATTTCCTCGATCACGATGTGATCGGCGTCCTGCAGCAGAGCGACGCGATCCGGGGTCACTTCGCCAAGGATTCGGACCGCCAGGCCGGGGCCCGGAAAAGGCTGTCTGTTGATTATGTCTTCGGGCAGACCGAGCTCGCGGCCAACCCGTCTGACCTCGTCCTTGAACAGCTCTCGGAGTGGTTCGACCAGCTTGAGGTGCATTTTCTCTGGAAGCCCGCCTACGTTGTGGTGCGACTTTATTACAGCAGATGGGCCTTTAACCGATATCGACTCGATGACGTCTGGGTACAGGGTGCCCTGGACCAGGAAATCGACGCGACCCCGTTTCCTGGCCTGTTCCTGAAATACCTCAATGAATTCGTTTCCGATGATCTTCCGCTTGCGCTCCGGGTCGGTCACGCCAGCAAGGCGAGTCAGAAATCTCTCGCCCGCAGCAACGCCAATTACGTTCAAGTCCATCTCGCGGTAAGCTTCGAGTACTTGGTCGAATTCATTCTTGCGAAGGAGTCCGGTATCAACAAAGATGCACGTCTGGCGGTCGCCTATGGCGCGGCTGACCAGTGCAGCGGCAACGGATGAATCGACTCCTCCCGACAATCCGCACACGGCGTGAGCGTCGCCGACTCGGCCCCGGATGTCATCGACGGCGGTATCGATGAACGACTTCATGGTCCAGTCGCGGCGCAGATGGCAGACACCCTCGAGGAAATTCTTGAAAACCTCTTTGCCCTGTGGAGTATGGGCGACTTCGGGATGGAATTGAAGGCCATAGAGGTTTCGGGCCGGATCTTCGGCGGCGGCGATGGCGCGTTCTGTTGTGGCTGTGACAGCGAACCCGGGCGGAGGCAAGCTGACATTGTCACCGTGACTCATCCATGCTTTTAGGGGCGACCTGAGCCCCGCCAATAGCTTGCCCTCAGACTTTATTTCTACGTCGGCGTGCCCATATTCGCGACGATTGGATGGCGAAACCTCGCCCCCCAGGTAAAGCGCGATCAGTTGGAATCCATAACAGATTCCAAGGACTGGCACTCCGAGGTCCAGCACTTGCCGATCGCAATGCGGAGCGCCCTCTTCATATACGGATGAGGGGCCGCCGGAAAGGATTATCGCGCTGGGATGCTTCTTTCGAATGTCATCGAGGGAGGCGTTGTAGGGTAATATCTCGGAGTAAACTCCGAGTTCTCTCACTCGCCGGGCTTCGAGTTGGGTGTATTGTCCGCCAAAATCGAGGATTATTACGGTCTCATGTTCGGTTGGCATAGATTATTATACTGGATAGCTTACGGGTCGTAAACTCTGGCGGATCACTTGGCACCGCGTTCCATGCGCGGGAGAACCAAAACCCCGAACGCGGTGTTTCTTTATGTTAATTATTGGAATTGAGACACTTAACGGTCCTATCGGGCGCATAAGGTGAGATCAATTAGTAATTAGCGTAAAGCCAAACCAGGTGATAAGGGAAACCGGTTAGGATGCCCTTATACCGGCTTCAATCAGGGTCGCTTTGTTTCAAGCGTCCCTGAATCACCCGGGCTTATCAATCGATAAGAATTATGTATTTGAACAAAGGATGTTTCCGTAGTATCCATATACGATCCGAAGATGGCTATTAAGTAAAGAGTGACGGTGGTATAGGATCAAAAAAATGGGCGAGCGAATAATCATCTTTGACACTACTCTCAGGGACGGCGAGCAATCGCCGGGCTGCAGCATGAACCTCGAAGAGAAGCTCCGAATGGCCGGGCAGCTCGAGGCGCTTGGAGTGGATGTAATCGAGGCAGGGTTCCCAATCGCCTCGGACGATGATTTCAGGGCGGTGCGCGAAGTCTCCAAGCAGTGTCAGCGCGCTTCGGTAGCAGCTCTATCCAGAGCCTTAGCGGCGGACATCGAGCGGGCGTGGGACGCGCTGAAAGAAGCGAGGCGCCCTCGCATACACACGTTTCTGGCCACGTCGGATATCCACCTGGAATATAAGCTCAAGATCAACCGCGACGAGGCGCTCCAACAGATCGACAAGGCGGTCAGGCTGGCAGCGAGCCATACGGCGGACGTGGAATTCTCGCCCGAGGATGCCACTAGAACGGATCTTGATTTCTTGTGTAAGGCCGTGGAAGTTGCGATTGCCGCGGGGGCGACGACGATAAACATACCGGATACTGTAGGCTATACGATACCGCGTGAATTCATCCATATAATCGAGACGCTCAAATCGCGAGTTCGTGGTTTTGATCGCATCACTCTGTCGGTTCATTGCCATAACGACCTGGGGCTGGCGGTTGCGAATTCCATCGCCGCCATTGAAAGCGGAGCGCGCCAGGTCGAATGTACGATGAACGGCATCGGCGAGCGCGCTGGCAACGCTTCTCTCGAAGAGATTGTGATGGCGCTGAGGGTGCGTCGCGATGAATTGAAATACTCGACGGGAATCAACAGTGAAGAGATCTTTCCCGCGAGCCAGATGCTTTCGAACATCACGGGTGTAACGGTGCAGCCGAACAAGGCGATAGTCGGGCGCAATGCATTCGCCCACGAAGCCGGCATTCACCAGCACGGAGTTCTCGCCAACGCTTTGACCTACGAGATAATGCGGCCGGAGATGGTGGGGGCTAAGCGAAGCACTCTGGTCCTGGGAAAGCATTCAGGGCGCCACGCCCTGCGTAAGCGGTGCGAGGAACTGGGCTATAATGTCACCGACGATTTGCTGGAACGGGCGTACAAGACGCTGACTGCTCTGGCCGACGTGAAGAAGGAAATCTGTGACGACGACCTCATCGGGATACTGGAAGAGGGGGCGCCGGAAATACCCGAGATTTACAAGCTAAGGTCGGTCGAGGCGATGGCTGGCAGCTCGAAGACTTCCTGGGCTTCCGTTACACTGGAAAAAGATGGTAAGATCTTTTCCCGCACCTGCCAGGCGGAAGGCCCGGTCACGGCGGTGTGCGCGAGTATAGATTTTTTGACAGGTTTTAAGGGCAGGCTGATGGATTACGCGGTGCATTCGGTAACACCGGGTGCCGAGTCAATCAGCGAGGTCCGGGCCGAGATTGAATTCGGCGCTTCGGTGTTCACCGGCAGGGGCGCCTCTGGAGACGTAATTGAAGCAAGCGCTCGGGCTTATTTGAGCGCGGTGAACAAAGCAGTAGTAGCTCGCAGCCGGCAGGTTACGGGGCGGCCCTCAGGAAGAGCAGTATTTACGGGGGCTGCGGACTGAAGTGGAGGAGACCGTATTTGAACCCGAGGGGTTATTTCCAGGTTCTGGTGGCTAGCGCCTCGCGGCTCGGGCTGCGACAGGTGGAGGTATCTGTGCTGATTAGCAGGCTGGCTCTATCCATTATTATCGTCGGTCTTATTATTATTCGCCCGGGCGGATGATGGCTAGCCACTCCTGATTGGAAGGGGCCATCATCCGAAAGGGTGGTGGCCTTTAGGTTTTTATGGAGCTGAAAAATACGTGGTAATGACCTATTACTGAAACGATATTGGGGGCATTCGGGCCGCGATACGGTTCGGCCCGGCGAGATGTCTGAACCGGAGCGAGGGAGGACCTGAATTAATGGCTGCGATATTAGAAAAAGACCTTGGGTCAGGTGGCTCAAGCGGCTCGGAAGCGATGCCTGAGCTGATGAGAGGCGCGCGGATCCTGTGCGAAGCCATGTCCCTGGAGGGAGTCGATACTATTTTTGGCTATCCCGGGGGCGCCGTGCTTCACATCTACGACGAGCTGTGGAGATGGCGGGACAGGATCAAACACGTGCTGTGCCGGCACGAGCAAGGTGCTGTCCACATGGCCGAGGGCTATGCAAAGACGACCGGCAAGCCCGGTGTCGCGCTGGTCACATCGGGTCCCGGTGTGACTAACGCGGTTACTGGAATCGCTAATGCGTTTATGGATTCGACGCCGCTCGTTGTCATATCCGGCCAGGTCCCAAGAAAAGTGATCGGCAGCGATGCATTTCAGGAAGTGGACGCGGTTGGGATAACCCGGCCCTGCACGAAATACAATTACCTGGTCAAGGACGCTAAGGATCTGGCCGACATCGTGAGAGAAGCATTCTATATTGCGACGACCGGCCGGCCGGGACCGGTGCTGATCGATATTCCCAAGGACGTAAGCGGCGAGATGGCTACATTTGAATATACAAGGACGCCGCGGGTGCCGGGGTATGAGCCCAATGTAATAGGCGACCCTGAGCAGATCAGGCTGGCGGCACAAAAGATGAGCGAAGCCAAACGGCCGATCCTTTACGTCGGGGGCGGGGTCATACATTCGAATGGGACCGAGGAGCTGTTGCAACTTGCTGAGAAGCTTTCGATTCCAGTGACCCCCACGCTCATGGGGCTTGGCGGGTTTCCGTCAGGCCATCCGCTGTGTCTTGGAATGCTGGGAATGCATGGCACCTATTGGGCGAACATGGCGATCTCTGAATCGGACCTGATCGTCGCGATAGGTGTGCGGTTCGACGATCGGGTGACCGGAGCGCTGGACAAGTTCGCCCCTGACGCCAAGGTAATCCACGTTGACATAGACCCCAGCTCGATAGGAAAGAATCGGCGGGCCGAGGTGGGCATAGTCGGCGACGCCCGAAGCGTTGCTCGTCAACTTCAAGAGGCGGTCCCGATCGAAGCCGCGGATACGGCGGCGGCCAGACTGGCGGGATGGTGGAAACAGATCGAGGAGTGGAAACGGTACGCGCCGCTCACATACAAGAATTCGGACAGAGTGATCATGCCACAATACCTGATCGAAGAGCTGTACCGCTTGACTCGAGGTGATGCCATCGTCTCGACCGACGTCGGCCAGCACCAGATGTGGCTTGCTCAGTATTATCCGATGAATGGGCCGCGCCAGATGGTAACCAGCGGCGGATTGGGAACGATGGGGTTTGGGTTCCCTGCAGCGCTCGGCGCACAGGTGGCATTTCCGGACCGCCAGGTAGTTGCTTTTGTAGGAGACGGCGGCTTCCAGATGACTGCCCAGGAACTGGCCACCGCCGTTCAATACAAGGCCAACGTCAAAGTCGTAGTAATGAACAACAACTATCTGGGGATGGTCCGGCAGTGGCAAGAGATCTTCTACGATGGCGCCTATTCCCACGTGAACATGGAATGGATCCCGGACTTCGTGAAGCTGGCCGAGGCTTATGGCGCGGTGGGCTTGAGAGCCACCCGGCCCGATCAGTTGACCAACGTGCTCGAGCGAGGACTGGCAACACCAGGGACCGTGGTGATGGACATATTGGTTTCGGAAGAGGAAAACGTCTATCCGATGGTGCCGTCGGGAGCCGGGTTAAAGGAGATGGTGCTCGGATGAGGAACACGCTTTCCTTCCTGGTCGAGGGCAGCGGCGGCGAGTTGCCGCGGATAGTGGGTTTGCTATCCGCGCGGGGGTTCGGCATTGAGAGCCTGACGATGGCGCCCACCCAGGATACCGACGTGTCCAGAATAACGATCGTAACTAGCGGCGCAGTGGACGCCATTGATAAGCTGACAGCCCTCGTGGGCAAGCAAGTGCGCGTGTTGGACGCGGTCAACATGACAGGCAAACCTCTCATCGAGCGCGAGCTAGCGCTAATAGATGTGAAAGCTGTTGCGGGGCCAGCCCGCCAAGAGGTGTTGAGCCTGGCGAGCACTTTTGGCGCTGAAGTCGTCGATGTAAGTGAAGAAGGAGTGATCCTGCAGGCGTCGGGAGATTGGAATCAGGTCAATTCGCTGATAGAGCTGCTAAAGCCGATGTCGATCAGAGGAGTGGCCCGGACGGGCACAGTGGCGATTTCAAGCCTGACCTAGGTTGCAGGTTGAAAGTTGGGAATTTGGTTGCGAGGTGATCGTTGAACGGCAAGGTAGTTGAAGGCCACAACCCTCAACCTGCAGCTCATTAATGGCCGGAGGACTCATGAAGATTTATTACAATAAGGACGCCGATCTGGAGTACTTGAAGGGAAAACGTATATCGATAATCGGATACGGCGCCCAGGGATTCGCGCACGCTAATAACTTGAAGGAATCGGGCTGCGACGTGATCGTGGGTCTGAAACAGAACAGTGCGTCCCGAGCCAAGGCCGAGGCGGCCGGGCTGGTCGTCCAGGACACAGGCGAGGCTGCATTTAATGGCGATGTCGTTATGATGCTGGTGCCCGATGAACTGGCGCCCAAGATCTATCGGGAAGAAATCGAGCCTAACATCCTGCCGGGGAATTACCTGGCGTTCGCTCACGGGTTTTCGATCCACTTCAAGAAGATCGTTCCGCCGCCTGAGGCCAATGTGTTCATGGTCGCGCCCAAAGCTCCAGGGCATCTGGTCCGCCACGAGTATTCTCAAGGGCGAGGGACACCCTGTTTGCTGGCCATCCACCAGGATGCGTCCGGAAATACTCGCGAGGTGGGGCTTGCTTATGCGTCAGGGATCGGCGGCGGCCGCGCAGGCGTGCTGGAGACGACGTTCAAAGAGGAAACAGAGACTGATCTGTTTGGGGAGCAGGCGGTTTTGTGCGGGGGACTGACTTCGCTGATCCAGGCCGGGTTCGATACGTTGACGGAGGCGGGGTATTCGCCTGAGATGGCGTACTTTGAGTGCCTTCACGAAATAAAGCTCATCGTCGACCTTATCTACGAAGGCGGCATCGCCAATATGCGTTATTCGGTGTCGAACACGGCGGAGTATGGAGATCTGACGCGTGGTCCGAGGCTGATCGACGGGGTAGTGCGGGAGCGAATGAAGTCGCTACTTAAGGACATCCAGTCAGGGTCGTTCGCCGATGAGTGGATGGCGGAACACGAGGCGGGCAAGCCGAAGTTCAAGGACCTTGAATCCAAGGCGCAGGAGCACCCCATCGAGGAAGTTGGAAGACGGCTTAGGGGAATGATGCCGTGGCTCGCAAATAACAGGCTGGTGGATAAAGCGAGGAATTAGTGCAACCTGCCGAGATTGGTTTAAAGTTGTAGATTGCAGGTTGGCGCTAACTCGAGAGTTAGCTTATGCCCTCGGAAAAAGTTGAAGGTTGCAAGGTCAAAGGAAAGAGTTGGGAGTTAGAGGTTGAGTCCCAATAGTTGAACGTTGAGGCGGTCCCCACCTTCAACTCTTGCAACCTTTGACTTGCAACTCGCTGGGAGGTAGTTATGGCTTCTTATGATTGGAATACGATGGATCCGGACGAGGTTACCGAGCTGTATACACGAAAAGTGGTGCTGGGCGAAAACCTCACAATAGCGAGAGTGGAGGTCAAGCAATGGGCTGTCACGCAGCCGCACAGCCACACCAATGAAGAGGTGATTATCGTTCTGAAAGGAGCCTGGCGATTCTCGATGCCGAACGGCGAGGTGACTCTGAGAGCGAACCAGATGTTGACGATCCCGCCGGGAGTCGAGCACTCGTCCCAAGCGCTGGAGGACACGATAGCTTTCGACATTTGCACTCCGACGCGGGTGGACTGGCTGACCGGAGAAGATCGATTTCTCCATCGGGATCCTGACGAATTCTTGTGGGCAGTATAGCGCGTTGTAGGCAGTATTACGCGTTCACACGTTGGAACGTTAGAGGGCAACGTTCCAGCTTGCCCTCCATCTGGGTTATACGCGATGAAGGGCTGGGACACGTTTATACCAGGCCGCATATCAATACGGATGAAATTATTCCGGCGCGGTACCTGAACACATCGGAGGAATCGGAGCTTCCGCCCTCATACGATGGAATACATCGACAAGGCGTTTGTAAGCCGCGTCCGTGACCTGCAACCTGCAGCACATGGGGTGTTATGAAGATCAACTTCGCGGTATTGCCGGGCGATGGGATTGGCCCGGACGTGACAAGGGAGGCGGTCAAGGTGGTTCGCACTGTGGCCTTACGATTCGGACATGACGTCGAGACGACTGAGCATCCGATAGGCGGTCGGGCGCTTGACCAAACCGGCGAACCGCTGCCCAGGCGGACGCTGGAGGCCGCGCTTGGAGCGAGCGCCGTGCTGCTTGGAGCAGTCGGCGGTCCTCGGTATGACGGCAATCCTCGAGGATCTAAGCCCGAAGATGGGCTGCTGGAGCTGAGGCGCGGGCTAGGCGCTTTCGCCAATTTGCGGCCGGTCGCGGTGCACGACGATCTGGTAGCGGCATCGCCGCTGAAACCCGAAGTAGTCAAACGCAGTAACTTGCTCATTGTTCGCGAGTTGCTTGGGGGCCTTTACTTCGGGGCTCCGCGAGGCTCTGAGAGCGGGCCGAGCGGGCCATATCGCAGCTACAACACGATGAGCTACACAGTGGCCGAAATCGAGCGGATCGCTCACGTCGCCTTCAAGGCGGCGCTTAAGAGGCGGCGTAAGGTGACGTCGGTAGACAAAGCCAACGTGCTGGAGGTTTCGCAGTTGTGGCGGAGCGTCGTAACGCGCGTCGCGAGCCAGTATCCGCTGGTCGATCTGGAGCACGCGCTGGTCGATAGCTGTGCGATGAGGCTGGTGAGAGATCCGCGTAGCTTTGACGTGATCCTGACTGAGAACCTGTTTGGAGACATCCTGTCCGACGAAGCGGCGGTCATAGCTGGCTCAATAGGAATGCTGGCTTCGGCAAGCATCGGGGGGCGGGTCGGCCTGTATGAGCCGGTGCACGGCAGCGCGCCGGACATTGCCGGACAGGAAAAAGCTAATCCGCTGGGTGCAATTGCTTCGGCGGCTCTAATGCTGCGCTATTCGTTCGGCCTCGAGGTCGAGGCTCGAGCGATCGAGAGCGCGATCGAAGCGGCTATTAGCGCGGGACTCAGGACCGCAGACCTCGCAAGCGACGGCAAGTGGGTCACGACCGGCGAGATGGGCAACGCTATCTGCAAGACCATCTCGGGAATCGGGCGTCCCGCAGATGGGGCTCCAGTTGCGACAGCCGCGCCCTGATGCAAGGCCGCTGTGGAGTGGCTGCGCATTGGCGCCAGTGAGGCGGAGAAGGCGTGAAAGAATTGAATCGGTGAGGTTATTAATGTCAGCTAGAGTAAAAATATATGATACGACGCTGAGGGACGGAACACAGGGCGAAGGCGTCGCATTCTCAGTCGAGGACAAACTGCTGATCGCTCGCAAGCTCGATGAGCTGGGCGTCGATTACATCGAAGGCGGATGGCCCGGCTCGAACGTTAAGGACGCAGGTTTTTTCAGCCGGGCTCGCTCGCTCAAGCTGACCCATGCGAGGCTCGCGGCATTTGGGAGCACATGCCATCCTCGGCATCGTGCTGACCAGGACCCGAACTTGAGGGCGCTGATTGAGGCCGAAACGCCCGTGGTTACTGTCTTTGGTAAGAGCTGGGACCTTCACGTCAAGAAGGCGCTGCGAATCTCGCTCGACGAAAACGTTAACCTGATAGGGGCGTCGATTGCCTACCTGAAATCAGTCGGCCGCGAGGTGATCTATGATGCCGAGCACTTTTTTGACGGTTATGCTGCCGACGCGGCATTCGCGATCCAGACATTGAAGGCGGCTGATCAGGCGGGCGCCGACACAATCGTGTTGTGCGACACCAACGGGGGAACGCTGCCGAGCCGCCTGGCCGAGATTGTCGCGCACGTTCGAACTCAGATCAAAGCCCCGATCGGCATTCACACTCACAATGACTCGGACATGGCCGTTGCCAATTCAGTGGCCGCTGTTGAGCAGGGCGCGTCGCAGGTGCAAGGCACGATCAACGGATATGGCGAGCGCTGCGGCAACACCAACCTGTGCTCGATAATCCCGGTGCTGGAGCTGAAGCTAGGGCGAGAGACTATAGGGCGTGAGCGGTTGGGGATGCTGACATCCGTCTCGCATTACGTCGCCGAGCTTGCCAATCTACCTCATCGCAGCGACCTGCCATTCGTCGGACGAAGCGCATTCGCCCACAAGGGCGGAGTCCATGTGAGTGCGGTGATGCGGGATCCGGTGACTTATGAACACATCGACCCGGAACTTACAGGCAACGCCCGGCGGGTGCTGGTTTCGGATTTATCGGGCAAGAGCAACGTGCTGTACAAGGCGGCGGAGATGGGCGTCGACATCAGCGGGAGCGAGCCGGGCCTGAAGGGGGTTGTGGACCGCATAAAGGAACTGGAGCATAACGGGTTCCAATTTGAGGCGGCCGAGGGCTCATTCAAGCTGCTGCTCGAGGAAGCCACCGGGAACTTAAAGGACTTCTTCAGTCTGGATAGCTATACGGTCGAGACCGACCGGGATTCAGAGGCGGGGATCACGTCAAAAGCTACAGTGAGGTTGGTGCTGAATGGGCGAGTAAAGAAGGCATTCGGCGAAGGATGCGGTCCGGTCAACGCATTGGACCGCGCGCTGCGCGAGGCTCTGAGCGATTCGTTTCCGTGCTTGAAGGAGGTGAGGTTAGTCGATTACAAGGTGCGCGTCCTGGATGCCGACAAAGCGACGGCAGCGCGAGTGCGGGTCTTGATCCAAACGCGCGACGACGAAGAGACCTGGAGCACGGTCGGGGTCTCGGAAAATATTCTGGAGGCCAGTTGGCAGGCGCTTGCGGATGCCGTCAATTACAAGCTCCAAAAGGCGCACCGGCCTGCTCGTGAGGGCGAGGAGTCTCTAGCCAGGGAACGAGTGATGTGAAGGAGTTGGCGGAATAGACGCTGAACAGCGCGGATTCTTAAAGACTTTTTCCTGAGATTCCGCGCGTTCTATTACACCTCAACGGGAAGTGGCTGGATCGGCGGATGGGGCGGATCGAGACGGTTCATTCAAACCCGTTATTCGATCTGCGAAGAACCCGCCAAATCCGCATCCCCTCGTTCTATGCCGCATCGATGGTTCTATGAGCTTATAAGGGGAATAAAATGGAATTAATGCAGCTTGAGATGTTCGTGGCCATGGTCGAAGAGGGCAGCTTTCACAAGGCGGCAGACCGGGTCTTTCGGACACAGCCGGCGGTCAGTATGGGACTTCGCAAGCTGGAGGAAGAGATCGGCGCCCCGCTATTCGACCGGACAAACCGGAACTCGTATTCGCTGACTGATACCGGCGAGCTGCTCTATGACTTTGCCAAGCGCATGCTGAACCTTAAGGAAGAAGCAATATCGACGCTGCAGCAGCTCCAGAACCTGCAGAGTGGCCGAGTGCGGATCGGCGCCAATGAATCGACGAGCCTCTACTTGCTGCCGCGCTTGATCCTGGCATTCCGCGAAAAGCATCCCAAGGTCAAGATCGAAGTCTTCCGCCAGGTATCGGCCCGGCTGCCCCACGAGCTGCGCCAGCGCAACATGGATTTTGCGATCATATCGTTCCTGCCCGAAGAGAACGACCTGGAAGCAATTCCGATCATGCGGGACCAGTTAGTCCTGATCACCAGTCCCCAGCACCCACTGGCGGGGCACGAACGCGTGCATATACGCGACCTGGGGTCGGAGAGCTTTATCGCCCATAATGTGAAATCGCCTTCGCGGGACAAGGTAATCGAGACTTTCCGGCGGTTTCAGACGCCGCTCAACATAACGATCGAGATTGCGACGATCGAGACGATCAAGAAGTTCATCGAGATGAACCTGGGTGTGGCTTTCGTTCCGCAAATGTGCGTTCAGGAAGAGGCCGAGGCGGGCAAGCTGGTGATTGTGCCGGTCGAAGGCTTCAGGTTCGAGCGAACGCTATGGGTAGTGCGGCGGCGTACCGATTCGCACTCGCACGCCGCGGAGGCTTTCATGACGGTCATTAATTCGGTCGCTGAAAAGCTTCTGATCGCCCAGCCCGGCCCGACGAGACCAGCCGAAAAACCCGATCGCGACCTCGTCAATTGAAGAGGGCGACAGCCCTCCAAGCCATCGTTGTAGGCCCGAGGTTTAACAAAACCTTAACCCGCCATTAACCTCCTGTTGGCATCCAGCCAGTAGTCTCGTGGGTGCGAAACACCATGGTTCTTGAGGAGTTCTGCGCGCCACCTCCCGGCGCCAAGAACGAGTGAAGCGCTTGCGAGGGCGGGCCTCAGTATCCGCTCTGCTATCTCGGCCTCGAGATTAAATTTCTAACGGAGGACCCTTTGATGAAATCAATACAGTTCGGAAGGAATGGCTATCAAGCTCTGGTGGTTGCAATCTTCTTTGTCATCGCGCTTGCGGCAATACGGCCGGCGCGAACAATTGCGGCCGGTCCGGTTGCATCTACTCCATACAAAATATCCGTGTTTGCGACTAGCGTACCCGGCCAATATACCAAGCCGGATTCTATAGCGGTCACGGGCGGACATGTCTTTATCGGATATGGGAACAACGTAGCGGCGGACGGCTCCAGCGGTAGCAGCACAATTGTCGAATACACGATGGATGGGCATTTGGTCAAGACATTCAGTGTCCCGGGCCACAACGACGGCCTGAGAGTGAATCCGGAAACCGGTCAATTGTGGGTCCTTCAGAATGAAGACGCCAACCCGTCACTCACCATCATAGATCCTGAGGATGGCACCCAACGGAAATTCACGTTTGGTCCTACGCCCCACGGAGGCGGATACGATGACATGGCGTTCAGGGATGGGCAGGTGTTCATCAGCGCCTCCAATCCGGCTCATGATCCGAACACAGCTCCGGCGATCGTTAAGGCTCGTATCATGGGAAGCTCGGTCAGCGTGAGCCCGGTATTGGCGGGCAACGCCACCGCAACCAACGTAACCACGGGGTTGCCGGTGACGCTGAACCTGCAGGACCCGGACTCGATGATATTCGATCCGTTCGGAGACCTGGTGCTCGACAGCCAGGCGGACTCTGAGCTGATCATCGTGGAGCACGCCGGTTCCGAGAATCAGAAGGTATTCCGGCTGGGGCTGACGCTGGCCGAGGCGCCGGCGGGATCAGCTCCGCCACAAGTGGACGACACGATTTTTGCGACGGCTCCGCACGGCGTGATCCTGGTTGCCGACCGAGACGGCGAAACAGTGTACACCATCACCAGGCCTAGCTTTGGGCCATGCTCGGCCTACACGGCGGCGCCGACCTTGGTCGGGAAATTGGATTTTGACACCGGCATCATTACTCCGGTGATCACGGGGTTGGTGAGCGCACACGGGATGGCGTTCATCCCATCAGCGGAACCGGATCGAGAGGAAGACAGATAGCGGTTTGATAGCCACAAGTCTGACAGCCAGACGTCCGGCGATGAAAATGCGGATGTCCAAATGGGGGCCTCCGGTCAATCAAGGTTGCATTGTCCATGCGAATCGAGAAGGATTGAACCGGAGGCGGCCCCGAGATGGGACCACGATGGTAACATGGCGTGCCCGGTCTATTCATTGCGGATTTTCAGCTTGGCTGGGGGGTTAGGCGGTGGCGGGCGAAAGCTGAGCGGGGCTCGGGATGCCAGAGTTGCACCACTGGCTCAATCTATCATAGACATCGGGCGTGGTGAACATCTTGACGGTTCTTGATGCAAACTTCATCTCGGCGCTGACTCGTCCTTTAACGGGACCCTTCCGAGCGGGGCCGACTGCAAAGTCCGACCGGTCGGCTATGAGGACTTCACGGCCGCCGGGCCCTACAAAGATCGCCCAATCCGGATATAACTGGGCCTTGAGTTTTTCCGTTCCGAGCGGCGCCCTCTGAACTACCTCGAGGACCGACGGATCATGCGCGGCCGTGGCGGCCCTTACGGTGGCGACAAGGCCGTCCAGATAGTTTGACCAGTCTGGCGGGACTGTGCCGGATACATGTGAAACGCGTCGATACCTTGCGGCCCAGCCGAGGCTGCCAACTATGTCGGCCACGCCAATCACCCACCACGGCACTACAAAAGCGCGGATGAATACGAAATAGCCGGATGGCACTGAAGCGGCAATGGTCGCGGCGCCAAGGCAGCATTTCAGGAAGCAATCGACAATCAGGCCTTTGGGGTAAGGTTTAACCGTTAAGAGCAGTCCATGACCCACTAGCGCGATAACCAGCAACCAGAGCACCACGAGCGCCGGGCCGCCCTTAAGAATTGTCGGGATCGCAATCAATCCGAGCAGGAGGCCAGACACGGCGCTTTCAATTCCAAGCCGCATCGAGAGCCTGGCCAGATATCGATGGTCGCTGACCTGTTGTAGATAAGCTGTCAAATGAATCTAGTGTCCTGTAACTGAAGTTCTATGAACAACTTTCGTCAAACATTCGTATCGGTTATAAAGGAGGTACCGATGCGAATGGGACGACCGATTCCGGAGCTGAAGATAACGCTGGAACAGCGCGAGACGCTTGAACAATGGAGCCGTAGACCCAAGACGGCTCAGGCGCTGGCGCAACGAGCGCGAATTATTTTGGCGTGCGCTAAGGGTCAGAGTAATACCGATGTGGCCCGGCAGTTTCGAGTGACTAAGCAAATGGTGGGCAAGTGGCGCAGCAGGTTTGTAGAAAAAGGAGTCAATGGTCTGCTGGATGAACCTCGACCGGGCACACCAAAGCGTCTTAGCGATGCCGATGTGGAGCGGGTTCTTGCAATGACATTGGAATCCGTTCCTGAAGACGCTACTCACTGGAGCACCAGGTCGATGGCCGAAGCAAGCGGACTGAGTCATATGAGTGTCCACCGCATCTGGCAGGCCTTTGCGCTGGCACCTCATCGCACTGAGACCTTTAAGCTTTCCAAAGATCCTCTGTTTATCGAGAAGGTTCGTGACATAGTTGGCCTCTATATGAATCCGCCGGACAAGGCTCTGGTTCTGTGTGTCGACGAGAAAACACAAATCCAAGCTTTGGACCGGTCGCAACCAGTACTGCCGATGAGACCTGGACAACCAGAGCGTCGGACGACCGACTACACTCGCCATGGAACTACATCGCTGTTTGCAGCGCTCGATACGAAGTCTGGTGAAGTCATTGGCCGGCTTCATCGGCGCCATCGCTCGATCGAGTTTCGTAAGTTCCTCGACACCATTGACCAAGCCGTTCCTGAACACCTTGATGTTCATCTTATTCTCGACAACTACGGGACCCACAAAACGTCGACCATCAAGCGCTGGCTGGTGAAGCGACCGCGCTTCCATCTCCATTTCACACCAACCAGCACTTCATGGATCAATTTGGTCGAACGCTGGTTTGCTCTCCTGACCGAAAAGCAGATTCGCCGAGGCGTATTTCGCAGCACACGAGACTTGGAAACAGCGATTCGCAAATATCTCGATCTCTACAACAATCAAGCGAAGCCTTTCGTCTGGACAAAGACCGCCGATGAAATCCTGGCAAATATTGCCAGATATTGTAAGCGCATTTCAGTTACAGGACACTAGAAGGAGTGGCAATATCGCAATGAGGCGTGTCGGCCAGAGATACGAGCCCAGAACCCGGGCCAGATCGGGGCGGAGCCTGATCAGCTCTTCCTGGCTAATTTTGCATGAGCCCCTCAGCATCAGCCGATCCGTCAGGGCCCACAACAGGGCGAAGCATAATGGTCCACCAAAGAAGCCCGCCAAATGCTGAAGTATCAATGGATCGTAGCGTTCAGGGAGCAGCATCGCGCTATGGGCGAGGATCATCGGTCCTGACCCAAGCGTCATTAGCTGATTTGGCGGGTGTGCAAAAAGTCCAGCAGCGAGCATCATTAAGCCGAGCCGGGGTTCAATAGGGAGTGACTAGAGGGCACTGGCGGCGCCGCCCGTGCGGCGGGGACCAAGCAAGATGGCCTGACCTTGCACGCCAGACCCATCTCATCAACAGTTATACGTCGCCACGATAAATGGAATCAAGTAAATCAATCAATCAGTGCCACGAAGTGAAGAACCTGTTTGTCACCGACGGCAGTTCCTTCCCTTCTCAAGGACAGGAATATTGGTCACAACCGGCTCCGGATCACCGCCATGGGAGGGCGACCTGGTTTGAGCGCAATCCGACCAAGGTCCCGACGTTTGCCAGGGAGATAGCGCGATTGCGTACGTACAATGTACAGCGAGCCACCTTGGTTGCTTTGATTGCTCGTGTACGGAGGGGTATTATTTTAGCCCATTTCATGAGGCCGCCAGAGGAGGTTAGAAATGAACGATAAGGTTTTGCGCGAGCAGCTAGTGGAGTTGCTGAAAGAGGGGCAGGCACACCTGACCATAGAGGATGCGCTGGGCGGGCTGGAGCCGAGGTTCAGGAATGCGCGGGTGGGCGGTTCGACGTCAGTATGGGCAGAACTGGAGCATATGCGGATCGCTCAGGAAGACATATTACGCTACACCCTCGATCCGAAGTGGAAATCGCCGGCGTTTCCGGATGGGTTTTGGCCGTCGGTGGAACTAACAGATCATATCTGGCGAGCAACGGTGGACGGGTTCAACTCAGACCTCAAAGAAGTCATCGATCTTGCGCGCGACGCAAGCGTCGACCTCACTGCGGAAATTCCTCATGGCGAGGGCAGGACGTACCTGCGTGAGATTCTG
>Ga0207103_10076_pt1 | contig 29000 bp, 29 predicted proteins | sample Alteio_BWMinHeat_81_FD_153546 | JGI IMG/M metagenome (GOLD analysis project Ga0207103, IMG submission 153546) | Enriched cells from forest soil in Barre Woods Harvard Forest LTER site, Petersham, Massachusetts, United States -... | ecosystem: Environmental > Terrestrial > Soil > Temperate forest >...
AATCTTCGTGGATGAAGGGGCGCGTAGGTCGCGGCTGTGCGGAAGACATTGAGCAGTATTGTACGGAATCGCTCCGCAGTTAGCTCTTTGCCCCCACTTTTTTCTGCCGCGTGCTCCCTGGCAGAGCCTGCTGCCATGGGCTCCAGCCGCGCTGTGAAATGCCGCAGAAACGGCGCTTCATAGGTAAGGCGCATGCCCTTAATCTGCTCGCGCCGCTTCCAGACCTCAAGGATGACTTCAATCACGTAGTCCACATGACTTTGCGTGTAGACGCGGCGCGGAATCGCGAGACGCACCAGGTCGAGTTTCGCATTCGCACCAAACATCAGGGCGCCAATCTCGACGGAACGGATGCCACCCTCGAGATACAACTCGTTCGCCAGCGCGACTCCGGGAAACTGATCCGCTGGGATATGCGGCAGAAACGCCCGCGAATCGAGATAGATAGCATGGCCGCCCGGCGGTTGCACGATAGGGACGCCGTGCTCAGCGATGTGATTGCCGAGATATCCGGTCGAGGCGATGCGGTAGCGGAGATAGTCTTCGTCGAGCGCTTCCTGGACGCCGACGGCGATGGCTTCCAAGTCGCGTCCGGCGAGGCCGCCATACGTTGGATACCCTTCGGTCAGGATGAGCAGGTTCTTTTCCTGCTGCGCCAGCAGATCGTCGTTCGTGCACAAAAAGCCACCGATGTTGGCCATGCCGTCTTTCTTGGCGGACATGGTGCAGCCATCGCCGAGCTGGAACATTTCCTGGGCAATCTGCTTGGGCGTGCGATCGGCAAAGCCAAGCTCGCGCAACTTGATGAAATACGAGTTCTCGGCGAAGCGGCAGGCGTCGAAGTAAAGCGGGATCCTGTGCTTTCGGCAGACCGCGCTGACGGCGCGAGCGTTCTCCATCGAAACCGGCTGGCCGCCACCGGAGTTGTTGGTGATGGTCAGCATCACCAGCGGGACACGATCGCGGCCGACCCGGGCGATCAGTTCTTCCAGCGCCTTCACGTCCATGTTGCCCTTGAAGGGCTTACTCACGCTGGGCTGCTTGGCCTCGGCGCAGGGCAGATCGACGGCTTCAGCGCCGACGAATTCGACGTTCGCGCGCGTGGTGTCGAAATGCGTGTTGTTGGGGACGACGTCGCCCTTCTTGCACATGCAGTTGAAAAGGATGCGCTCGGCGGCACGACCCTGGTGCGCGGGGATCACATGCTTGTAGCCGAAGATTTCCTGGATGGAGTCGCGGAAGCGGTCGAAGCTGGGGCTGCCCGCGTAGCTCTCGTCGCCTTCCATGATGGCTGCCCACTGGTGTGTCGACATGGCGCCTGTGCCGGAGTCAGTCAGCAAGTCAATGAGGACATCGCCCGCGGGGAGGAGAAATAGATTGTAGTGAGCGGCATGCAGCAGTTGTTCGCGCTGCTCGCGCGTGGTCCAGCGGATGGGCTCAACGCTCTTGATACGAAATGGCTCAATGATGGTCTTAATAGGCATGTTTTCTCCGCCAGACGTGACCGCAACGCGTAATTCTCTTCTTTTCCAGGATGAAAAGCCAGTCCAGCTCAGGATGAGGAGAGTCTGCAAATTGCTGATTCAGCAAGGCTTCTCAAATGAGATCGTGAAATCGCTGAATTGAGGTGCAGTGCATTGCGACTTTTGCATGTGCCGCCGAAACTCGCCTGCGTTGGAGGCCCTATGGATGCGGATTTCGAACTGATCAACATCGACGAAGCCTATTCCGATCTTGGAGGAGCGCCGATGCTTCCGCCGGAAGCTCGGCGTAACGCGTTGGGGTTCAAGTCTGCGCCGCGCGTACAAGGCAACTTTGTAGCCGTTGCTGAGAAGAGAACCTTGGCTTGGCTGGCAAACCGCATGCCTGCGTGGATGAATTCTGACCACCTGACCGCGATCGGTGCCGCCGGGCAATTGCTGGTCGGGTGCTCGTATCTGCTGGCGCGTTGGAATCGCTGGGGATTGCTGCTGGCCATCTTCTTCCTGGCGGTGAACTGGTTTGGTGACAGTCTCGACGGGACGCTTGCCCGGCATCGTGATCAGCAGCGTCCGCGATATGGGTTTTACGTCGACCATGTACTCGACAGTCTGGGCTCGTTGTTTCTGTGCGCTGGACTAGCCATCTCGGGCTACATGCATCCGCTCGTTGCGATGTCGATGCTAGTGGCGTTTCTAATGCTGTCGGTCGAGACGTACCTGGCTACGTATACGTTGGGCAAGTTTCAGATGTCGCACTGGCTATTCGGGCCAACGGAGATCCGGATCATTCTCGCGATCGGAAACCTGGCGCTGTTCTTGCGAGGACCGTGGGCGCATCTCGGCGATCACGTCTATCGGCTGTTTGACATCGGAGGCGTGTGCGCCGTAGTTGGCATGGGACTGATGTTCACGATTGCTGCGATTCGGCACACAGTTACGCTCTACCGACAGGAGCCACTGTGAGTTCGGCTGACTGTGGTTCTCTGGCGTTGCGTCTTGCGCCCTTGGGGCGGCGCTTCCTGAAGTTCAACCTGGTTGGGGCGCTCGGAACCGCAGTGCAACTCGGGATACTGGTGTTGCTGAAGAGCGCGTTGCATATGAATTATCTGGTGGCGACTGCGCTGGCCGTGGAGATTTCCGTTCTGCACAACTTCGTCTGGCACGAAAGGTATACGTGGCCGGATCGTGCGCTGGTTGGTTGGCGCGCCCGACTGCGTGGCCTTGCGGCGTTTCACCTCACGAACGGTCTCGTCTCGATCGTCGGAAACGTGCTGCTGATGCGACTTTTCGTCGGACAGCTCAGAATCCCGTACTTCGTCGCAAACGTCATGGCAATTGCAACGTGCGGGCTGGCAAATTTTGTATTGGCCGACAGAATCGCTTTCACCACAGAGGCACAGAGTCACAGAGAGACCAATTGTTGAACTATCCTGCGCCTCTGCGTCTCTGTGGTGAATTGTTTTTCTATTCTTCCGCTGCGACGGGCACTGCGTTCTTTCGCGGGCGGCGATTCGATTGTAGGATCTTCTTGCGCAAGCGCAGCGACTTTGGCGTGACTTCGACCAGTTCGTCGTCGGCGATGAATTCAATTGCCTGCTCCAGATTCAAGGTGCGGAAGGGAACCAGACGAATGGCGTCGTCTGCGGTCGACGAACGCATGTTGGTCAGCTTCTTTTCGCGGACGGCGTTCACGTCGAGATCGTTATCGCGGGAGTTCTCGCCGACAATCATTCCTTCGTACACGTCGACGCCAGGTCCGATGAAGAGTTCCCCGCGTTCCTGCAGGTTGTAAAGCGCATAGGCGGTAGTCGCGCCATTGCGGTCGGCGACGAGCGCGCCGGTGAGCCGGTGCGGGATCTCGCCCTGCCACTCGGTGTAGCCGTCGAAGAGGGAATTCATGACGATGGTGCCGCGTGTGTCCGTGAGCATTTCGCTACGCAGTCCGATGAGGCCGCGACTAGGCACGCGGAATTCGAGGCGCACGCGCCCGTAGCCGTGATCGTGCATGTTGCGCATTTCGGCTTTGCGCATGCCGAGCTTTTCCATGACGACGCCGACGAATTCCTGCGGGATGTCGACAGTGAGCAATTCCACTGGTTCCATCAGCTTGCCGTCGATGCGCTTGGTGACGATCTCGGGTTTGCCGACGGCAAGTTCGTAACCTTCGCGGCGCATCATCTCCAACAGGATCGAGAGCTGAAGTTCGCCGCGTCCCATCACTTTGAATGAGTCTGTTGTTTCGGTTTCCTGCACGGTGATGGAAACGTTGGTCAGCAATTCCTTATCGAGACGGTCGCGCAGGTTACGTGAAGTCACATACTGTCCCTCACGTCCTGCGAAGGGGGAAGTATTCACCGTGAACAGCATTGCAATCGTAGGCTCGTCGATGGCAATGTGGGGCAGCGGAGACGGGTTCTCGACGTTGGTGATGGTCTCGCCGATGGTGATGCCTTCCACGCCGGCGACGGCAACGATATCGCCTAGTTCCGTCTGATCGATATCGACGCGCTTCAGGCCATCGAAGGAGAAGAGCTTGGTGATCTTCACCTTGTGGAAAGACTTGTCCAGCTTGGCGATGGAGGCTTCGTCGCCGTTGTGGAGCGTGCCATTGAAAACGCGCGCGATGGCCAGCCGTCCGAGGTAGTCGCTGTAATCGAGATTCGCGACAAGGATCTGCAATGGACCTTCGGCGTCGCCGCGCGGTGCAGGAATGGTCTTCACGATGGCTTCGAACAGGGGCTGCAGGTTTTCGCCCGTGTCCTTCAGATCAGTCGTGGCCGTACCTTGCTTCGCGTTGGTGTAGAGAACCGGGAACTCGAGTTGATCTTCGTGAGCATCGAGGTCGATAAATAGATCGTAGACTTCGTTCAGCACTTCCTGAGCGCGGGCATCGGGGCGGTCGATCTTGTTGATCACGAGAATCGGAGGAAGCTTCGCCTCGAGCGCCTTGCTGAGCACGTAACGGGTCTGGGGCAGCGGGCCCTCGGAGGCGTCCACCAGCAGCATGACGCCATCGACCATTTTCAGCGCGCGTTCGACTTCACCGCCAAAGTCACTGTGACCGGGCGTGTCCACGATGTTGATCTTGTAGTCGTGGTAATGGACAGCCGTGTTCTTGGCCAGGATGGTGATGCCGCGCTCGCGTTCGAGGTCATTGGAGTCCATGACGCGGTCGACGAGTTCCTGGTTGGCGCGAAAGACGCCGCTCTGGCGGAGCATGGCGTCCACCAGCGTGGTTTTACCGTGGTCAACGTGGGCAATGATGGCGATGTTGCGAATTCCCTTGTTCAAGCATTCCTCTGCAATCTTTTTACGGGGAGACGGGCGTCGGCCGCAAACCGGGGACGGTCAGGCCGGTCCAGTCACATGGTTAGTCCAATGAGAATGTTAGGCGCTGCGGAGACAGGTCTCTCTTAAACATTATATAGGGCTGGGGTGATCTCCCAGTCGTTGCTTCGCACGAGTGGGCCGCCAAGCCGGAGTTGATGTCACTGACTCCTTACCCCGGCAGGGCGAATAGGGCCGCACCCTTCCATCAGGCGCTCTTTTTCATTTTCTTCCATTGCCACAAGCCTGCATCGACTGCCTTCGGCAAGCGATGGCCCGTCTGGCGCGCGACCATGAGAATCTGACCTCGGTGGTGAGCTTCGTGCGCGACGAAGTAGGTCAGAACGTGGCCGACGTCGAGAGAAAGATTGCGCCAGACATATCCTTTGGATGGCGGGACCTGATCTCCGTGAGCAAATCCGAGCTTGAGAAGAGACTCCATCGCCGTGCTACTGCGTTTCAACGCGACAACCAGGTGTCGCGGATTAACTTGATGATGATCGACACGCGCTGGCGCCGTGATACCGTGCTCCCGGCCGAGCGTCTTAAGCCACCCGCACCGGGCGTTGTGGAGATGAGCAGCGATGGCACGGATGGTCCGCCGCGGGACGCCTGGAACCGCTACATCCCAGAGCGCCGGAGGCAGGGACTCGATGAGCTTCGTCGTGACGCGATTATTCGTGCGCCAGGCGGCGAGTAAGCTGGCCCGTAGCTCGGTTTGGGAAGCCATATCGAGTCCCCTATGTTAAGGCGACCCTGCCACTTCCGCCCCACGCCAAAGGAAGGCGACGGCAGGGCACCCAGGTCCCAAAGTTTACTCATCGATAACTCCACCCCCTCCCCCCTCCCTAGCGACAAACAAAGGACTTAGGATGTCTCGGGTTGTACATAGCGCATAACAAAGGGGTTAAGGCCTGTGTAGCGGATAACAAAGGACTTAACTCGACAGCAGTGGCTAGTGGTTAGTGACTAGCTGTTGTTCTATTGTGACAAATTCGAGGGGACCTACTGGACACATTTGCGAAGTTTATTTCTGGAATGGAATGAAGAGGTTGAGGAGATTTTCGCGATTTGAGGGGCTTGACAACAAATTCGCGAAGGCTATTGGTCGTGGTGCGATAGGGATGCCTCGCTGCGCTCGGAAAGGGGAATTCGCGAATCCCACCCCCAGCCAAGAGGGGGTTGATGGGGCACCCACTCTTTTCGTGATTTTCAGCACGCGGGCGAGGCGGGCGCGCGACCGAATCGAACGCAAGGTTCCTCGACTTCTGGCCGCGCGATCCAGATACAGGATCGCTAAAAGCAAGGCGGCCAGTCGCTCGGAATGACAGGCGCTTGTAGAGAGGGTAGGGATACTGGCTGCGCTCGGCATGACAGGATCCTCACTTCGCTCGGAAAGGAAGCCGCCGATCAGGATTAAACGGTTTGTCCGGAAGATTGTTGCGCGCCGAGGTTAGCGTCCAACAGAAGGACGCGGAACCTGGGGCGCCAGGCTCGAAATAACATTGGGAAACGCATTTCTCTTACGCCGCCCTTTCGCCCAACGGAAGGCGAATAGGACGGGGCACCCGATGTTCCCACCCGCGAATCAGTATGAACGCTGTCTGGCGAAAAGTGCGAAGGTCACGAAGAAAGTGCGCGTAGATCGTTCCGGAGACGGTCGGGTTCGCGAGCATCAAGCTCGCGAGCATTCAGGAGATCCTCAATCGCCCTGTGAGTGCGCTTCCAGATCGGGATGGCGCGCGCAAGCAATCTGCGTCCTTTGGACGTCAATGTCATCACACGGGCGCGGCGGTCGGCCTGGTCTGCCGTAATTTCGAGCAGGCCGCGGCGCTCCAGAGGCTTGAGAGCTGCCGTCAAAGTGGTTCGATCCATGGCGAGCAGTGACGCCACTGCCGCCATAGAAGGTGGTTCCGGGCGGTTCAACGACATCATCAGGGAGAATTGACCGTTCGTCAGGCCCAATGGGCGGAACGCGTCATCGAAGCGGCGTGCCAGCGCCCGTGCCGCTCGCTGGACGTGAAGACACAGGCAAGAGTCGCGGACGAGGAGAGTCGTCTCATAAGGAGGGCTCTTATCCGTTGACATAACCCAATTATATTGATATCAACCTATATTCGTCTCCAGAAATACGTCAGGAGAATAAAAACCAATGAACCGAAATACTCGCGCGACGATTGGGTTAGCAATGTCAGTGCTCATGGTTGTGTTGGCGGCGGTGTGGCCAGCAGAAGCGCAGGATCGCGCGGCAGCATATCCGAGTATGGCCCCGCTGAATCAGTACCTCATGGATCGCGGCGCCGAGATCGCGTTGGCACGAAGCGCGGCTCCGGAGTCCATTTCCGGCCAAGCTGAGATCCAAGTCTTGGGTCCGCATGGGTATGAGCTAGCAGTCAAAGGCACCAATGGTTTCGTCTGTGTTGTAGAACGAGGATGGATGTCGCCCTTCGACAGTGCCGACTTCTGGAATCCCAAGCTGCGGGGTCCGCTCTGCTTTAACCCGGCGGCAGCGCGATCGGTGTTCCCCCTCACCATCAAAAGGACAAACCTGGTATTAGCCGGACAGTCCAAAGCACAAATCATGGAAGCTCTGAAGACCGCAGCGAGCCGAAAAGAGCTACCTGGTCTCGAAGGCGGCGCGATGAGCTACATGATGTCGAAGAAGGCGTACTTGACGGACGCCGGCAGTCACAACATGTGTCACCTGATGATCTACTCTCCTCTCGCCGATGCTGCATCCTGGGGCGCGGATAAGCCCGGTTCGCCCATCATTTTCAGCGGGCAGTTTCAGGGCGCTCCTGAACCCATTACTGTGTTCCTGATCCCGGTTCCTAAATGGTCGGATGGAACGACAGCGCCGCAAATGTAGCGATCGCGCTGAATGGCGCCGCCTTCGACATTTGTAGTGGCCCTGTAAGGGGTGACGTCAACGCAGGCCAGTGGTTGACGTTCACCCCTCCCGGGCGACGATAGAGGTGTGTTGGTGTCGTCCGGGCTGCGTCCGCATTCAAGGAGGCTTTGCCGGTCCTCACTCCGACTTTGCCTATCCACCGCAGAGCGAAGAAGTGGTTCCCGAGTTGTGCTCTGCGAGTGTCTACACGTGCGAGTTGCTACAAATGATGCGTACGAAACTAAATGGCGAATGATTGTGGGAAAGGATGTATCGCCGCCTGACAGCGGTTGCACGAGGCTGCTAAAGAAAAAGCTTTCAGCACTCGAAAGAACGGCCGCGCGGTTTTCGCGAGAGAGTCAGGAATAAGGGCTCGCCAAGCGGTCCCCAGCGCTGCGGTAGACTTGCTCGATGATCCGTCAGATCGCACCTGTGTTCTTCACCACGGACATTGCTGCCACAGTCGCTTATTACAAAGACAAGCTGGGCTTCGAATGCTCGGGGACGTGGCAGGATCCGCCAGTTTACGCCATCGTGGTGCGCGACCAGCACGCGATTCATTTCCGCTGCGCTGCGCCGCCCACGGCCAATCCGGACAAATACGCGGACGAACTGCTTGACGCATACCTCTTTGTCGAAGATGCCGACGCGCTTTGTGCCGAGTACGCCGCCAAGGGCCTGGAGTTCACGCGAGGGCTCGCCAACATGCCATGGCACTCGCGAGAGTTTGTAGTGAAGGATTGCGACGGCCGCCTGCTGGCGTTCGGCGCGAACTTGTAGTCGGATTTTTTGGTCCGGCTCACAAACGGGTTGTGCAGATCAGTCTCTACATGTTGGCGTTACAAGCTCAGGCGCATCTCGTTCGTGGCTTGAAAGCCCAGTGATTCGTAGAGCTGCCGCCCGGAAGGGCTGGCATGCAGAATGACGGTATCGATGCTGTGGTTACGGCACCAGGCGAGCACGACGGTCATCAATTCGCGCGCGAGGCCAAGACGGCGATACAGTTCGTCTGTATAGACGTTGACGATGTTACCTCGCCGTGTGCCGGTTCCAATCATGTGCGGAGGCCAATCCATTAGCCAAAGCCCGCCACCGGCTGCAATGGAACCGTCGGGCGCAGATACCAGCCAGGCAAGATAGTCTCCCGAATCCATGCGTGCCAACAGCCAGGGATGAAACTTCGCTGCCATTGAGTCGAGTGCAGCTGCGTCGGTGTATCCCATGTCGAGAAACATCGTACGGCGATGGAAAACTAATGTGTCCAGGTCGGCCATCGAGGCCTGACGGATTGCAAATCCTTCCGGGAGCGACATAGAAAGAGTTTAGTGCTGGTCCGCTTAACATGAAGAGTCCAAAGAGAGAGTCCTCGCTGCGCTCGAAAAGGGGAGCCGAGCGGGATTCTTGGCCCAGGTTAGCGTCCAACTGCAAGGACGCGGAACCTGGGGTACCGAACCCAGGCAAATGCAGATCCCTCGCGTTCGCTAAGCTTCGGCCTGCTCCGACCCGTCATCGCGTGAATCGCTTGAATCAGCTCATATATCTTCGGCGTCATAATCAGCAGGTACCGGCACCTGCCTGCCCCCGGATTCCAGTACGTATGCGGAGTTCCACGCGGAACCAGCACAGCACTACCCGATCGGGCCTCGACCTCCTCGTCGCCCCTGCGTATTCGCAACACCCCTTCGAGCACATACCAAGCTTCGTCGTCATTATGATGAACATGCGGAGGAGCAATCAGGAACGGAGCGCCTGCATGCTTCGCAAGTACGACTCGGAGCTTCTTTAAAAAAGAGAGCGCCCGCAAGCCTCGCCTCAACGAGACGGAAGCCGCGGGCGCGCCACAACAATCGACGTAGGGGAGGCGGCGCGGTGTGGGGTTAGGCGCCGTATCCCTGGTCGATCATCTGCCGGAGAACTCCGGCGAGACGATCATGGTCTTCGTCACCGAGGGCAACGAAGCGAAAAGGCTGCAACTTGGCGGCAGATCGAGTCACGGGACGCATCATCTCTACGAGTCCGCTGATGGGGCCGGATTTCGATCGCATATGAAGTTCTGCCAAAGTGCCTTCGCGAACAGTGCCAGTAAATTGGGCAAGTCCGCCAGTAGTTGAAATCTCATGCAGGACCGCCGGTACGCGTTTGCCTTCCAGCGAGAAGTTGACCGACTCGCTGTTCGGGACTCGCACCCGGGGAGCCCGCACGCTGCGGTGGGGTTGGGGAAAGTGAGCCATGGCGGGAAAGAATCGCAGCTGGCGCGAGCTCTTGCGAGATTACGAGAGCCGCCGTCCAGATACGCGCGGGAGGGCTGTCCAGCAGTCCAGTGACTGCAAAGTCACGGACCGGGGTAAGAATTACCCAACTCAGAAGCAGGTGAGTTGCATCCGAAGTATTGAGAGATAACAAGTTCCGAAATGGCAACGGTCTTGCTAGAACAACAACGGCCAATCTGATTGCGGTTCGTAAACTGCCGTCTCCTGGGCAAATCCCAGTGCAAGGAAACGAAGGTGGCACCAAGAATTCTTTTCGTCGATGACGAACCAAGCATTCGGCTTACGTTGCCGGAGATCCTTCGACAGCATGGATTCGAAGTTGCGGTTGCGGCTACAGTGCCGGAAGCATTGAAGATCATCAGCACCGAAAATTTCGAGGTGCTGCTTTCGGACCTAAATATAGGTGAGCCGGGGGACGGGTTCACGGTTGTGAGCGCGATGCGACGCATCCAGCCCTCCGCTACGACGATCATTCTGACTGGATATCCGGCGTTCGAGAGCGCGCTGCGTGCGATACAGAGCCAGGTTGATGACTACTTAGTAAAGCCGGCGGATATAGCGTCCCTGATCGGCAAGATTCGGGAAAAGCTGGCCAATCCTACTCTTCGGCAGCAGGCACCGCTGTTGCGACTGGTGCACCTGATCCGAGAGAACCGGGAAGGGATCCTGCGGGATTGGCTGGTGAGCGCGGACTCAGCAGCAGAGGGCGCGACCGAGTCCTTTTCCGAAGTACTGGATTGCATGATACGCAATCTGCAGCGTGTCCTTGAAAACCGGCCGGAAACTGACCTGGAACCAGCGGCCGCGCTTGGCGAACGACGCCGTGCCGAGGGCTATCGCGCCTCCACCATGGTGGACGAACTCCATGCGCTGGAAAAGGTAGTGCTGGTTTACGTTGAGCGCAACCTGATGAGGGTGGACTTGAGCACGCTGTTCCAGGACTTGCGCGCGATGAACGAGGTGTTCCGGGCACAACTCTCAGAAGCCGTACGGGCCTACATGGCTGAGCCGGAACCGCACCAGACGGCGATGTGTTAACTCAAGAATTACGGTTGGTCGCAAGAATTCTGAACGCTCCCGACAGTACGTCATACCTTCGTAATCTGTGCAGCATTCGCCGGCGAGAAGAAGATGCAGATGGGCCGAAAGAAATGGTCTCATCCAAGTAATTCCTCCGGGGCGGCTCGAAGCCGCCTCTTTTTTCAGGAACTTGGAGACAGTCACGAATTGTGACTCGTTTGCACCCCTAGTGCATGTGTATCATTCTTTTTCTTCTCTCCCCTGAGCGGCCGCGGCTGTCCCCATCACATCTTTTAAGGAACGAAGCGATATGTCCATTGGACGGCTGTATCGCGGAGTGGTCAGGGTAGTCACAGAAGAGGGCCCGTATTACTTGAGACCGCAGATGCGGCAGCGACTTCGGCTGCTATGGATGTTTCGACATTTCAGTGAACTGCCGGCGGTTGTTCTGAAGCCGAGCGAACTCGAGATCATCAGCCAACTTGCCCAGAATTGTTATTCTCCCGAGATGCAGTTGAGTGACGAACTGATTGGCACACTCGATTGTCGGGCGCTAATCAAGATGAAAAAGCTGCCTCAAGGCGAAGCTGGTATTTCGCGCCGAACTGCGTAAGATTCGATCCCGCCGTAACCAGGTAGCGCAAGCTATCCACGCCAGGTGTTTCTGTAGTTCTGTCGATTTCTTGTGTGCTGATAACCGCGAAGGAAGAGAAGAAACGGACCGGCGAAGAGCGTCACTTCGACAATCCGTTTCAAAGAGGCAGTAGCCTGAACCGCGTTGGACTCAGGACAAATTGGAGACCGACTAGAAAGGTACTGCTGGGCGGGATCGCGCACAATACTACAAAAGCGTTATGCCGAAGCACGGCGCGACAGCCGCCAATCTTGCCAGCCGCTACCCCGAACTCTTATAAGTGAGTTGCTATGAACGGAAGGTTCCTGTGATCGTTCGCCGAGTTGTGCTCGATGAAGTGCAGATTCCCGCGCGCGCGGACAGCATCAACAGTCCAGAGGTCAATTACGCGCTCCACAAGCTGCCGGTTGGCGGTAAGCAGGGCTGGACCCAACAATTCGATCAGGTGCCGAAGACGATGATCCAGGTCGAATTCGACAATGGCATCGTTGGACTGGGCGAATCATATCGTGGCATTCCGCGTGAACTGATGCGCGCCGTCGCAAAGGAGCTGATTGGCGCAGATCTGCGCAAACTGAACCTGCAGGCGCTGCCACTTCCAGCGGGACGCGTTTACGACGGTTACGAGTGCGCGCTGACGGATGCGCTGGCTAAGTCCCACGACATTCCGCTGTATCAGCTGCTTGGCGGCAAGTATCGTGACAAGATACGCGTTGCAGCATGGACCGGGCATCGCACGACCGAGGACGCGTCTCGAAAAGCCAAAGAGGCGAAGGCGCTCGGCTACGAATGCATCAAGTTCAAGTGCACGGTGACGGATCCGGTAGCTAATTGGTGCCGCGCGATCAGCGAGGCCTGCGGGAAGGATTTCTGGGTGGTGCTGGATCCGAACGAGCGGTTTGAGATTCCGGCAACTGCCGAGCGCATTGCACGCGAACTGGAAGAGATTGGGAATGTGCTGTATCTCGAAGATCCCATCCCGCGCTGGAACTACGATGGCTGGCGCTACTTGCGTAGCAAGATCCACGTGCCGCTCTCGATGCACGTTTCGCTGCCATATCTCGAAATGGGGCAGATGCCCCAGGATGCCGCGCGAGCAGCAAAGCTCGATTGCAATGACTACTTTCATTTCAACGGCGGCATTTTCGCGTTTCGGCGGCTGAGTGCGTTCGCTGATCTCTTCGCGATCCCTTACTCACATGGCAGCGAACTGGACTTTGGGATCCTCGAAGCCAGTTACGTGCACAAAGTTGCGGCGTCAGCGTTGGGAACGATGCCGAGCGATGTCTTTGGACGGCTCATCCGCGAACACGATCTGCTGAAGCAACCGCTGGAGATCAAGAACGGAAAGGCCACAGTTCCACAGAGCTCAGGATTGGGAGTGGAACTGGATCCTGCGGCTGTGGAGCATTACCGAACCGATCATTGCGAAATTGAAGCATGAAGTCGAAGCTGAGCGCTTCCGAGGAGAGCGATGTTTCTCGAGGAAATGAAGTGGCCTGAGGTCGACGCACTCGAGCGCGAGAAGGTGATTGCAGTCGCGTGCATCAGCGCTCTCGAACAGCACAGCATTCACCTGCCAGTCTCCACGGATTATCTGATCGGCTCGGAGATTGTGCGCCGGGTCGAGCGCGAACTGCCGCGCACGCTTCTCTGCTTGCCGCCGCTCTGGCTGGGATGCAGCAGTCACCACATGGATTTCGCGGGGACGATCAGCATTTCGGTGGAGACGATGAGCCTTCTGCTACAGGACATCGTCTCATCGGCTATGAAGCATGGCTTCCGCAAGCTGCTCATCCTGAACAGCCATGGTGGGAATCGCGCGACGCTCGGCTACACGATCCAGTCGATCGGCCACAGTTATCCGGATGCGCTGATAGTGGGCGCAACGTATTGGGATCTCGTCAACAAGGAACTGTGGGAGGCGCGTGAAACCGAGTTTGGCGGGATGGGACATGCCTGCGAGCTGGAAACATCGATCCTCCTTAGTATTGCTCCCAAATTGGTCGATCTCTTCAAAGCTGAGCCGGACGGAATGACGCTTTCCGAGTCTGAGTTCGGCCGCAACGAGATGCTGAGTTCTTCCGCGGTGGCGGTCTACAAGACATTTGCCGAAACCAGCAGACATGGCGGGCATGGCGATCCGCGCACGGCCAGCGCTGAGAAGGGCGAGCACTTTTTGCAGATAGTTACTGCCGGCGTGAAGAGACTGTGTGACGACATGCTTGCGGGAAAAATTTAGAGCGGAAGGGTCAGGTAGCTAATTCTTCGTCGGAATACTGGCGCGCGCTTCGGCGGCGAGACGATCGGTGGATTCTGCCAGCTTCTTCATTGTCTCGATTGATTGATCTGTCTTCGCGCTTGAGAGATGTTTGAGCGCAGTGCGTCGCAATTCCGGGTCGAGTGTTCCCGCCAGCAGAATATTCGAGAACTGCTCTAGGGTCGCATCTCCAGGCATCAGCGCGAGGACCTGGACAGCCTTGCGCAACATCGCGACGCTACTTTTCCCAATGACAATGAATTTTCCGATTGCGGGTACGGTATTCGGATCTTTCAAGAACATCAACTCGTCGAGGGCCTCGTCGAGCAGGTCGGGCGCGAGCTTTGGCAACGCGTCGGCGAGCACTGGCGCACGTCCCTCGCTGCGGTTCCTGATGAGTGCGGTGAGCGCGGCGCGTTGAACACGAGCATCGGCGTGTTGCAGAGCTGGAGCGATGTGCGCGGCGAGCGCTGGGTCTTTCAAGTCGCTGAGCACGGCACACATATTGCGTACGACATACCAGCGATCATCATTGAGAAATTTGCGTGCAGCTTCAATGGCGGAGGACCCCAGTTGTGAGCTCAGCCGAACCAGCGCGAGCCGATTCTTAGCGTCGCCTTCCAGAATCAAATGCGAGAAGACGTTGTTCACGCTCGCGGGAGTTCCATAGCTGAGGAGCGTGACTGACTTTTTCGTCCATGCGGAATCGGCGCGGTTGGCGAGGAACAATTCAACCAGTCTTTCGTTCGCATTCACTGGGACCAGCCTGCTGATGCCCACGCGACAACATCGCCGGTGCTTGCCGGGATCTCGTTTTTCTGAACGCTCCAGCAGGCCGCCGATCTGTATGACATTGTCAAAGTCTTCATAGGTCGCGATCGACTGCGATAGAACCGTTAGTGTCGTCGCCACCTGGAAGTGAGTAAATTCGGAAAGATCGTCGCGCATCAACGTGCGGCCGAGTCGTTCGACTGCTTTCGGAACAAAGTCGATCTGTCCGACGGGAACGCAGCGAATCAGTTCAGGGGCACGGCTGAAATCTTCGGTTAAAATTTCGGGCTTCTCCGCATCGAGAAATTCGAAATAGTGGTTAACCAGCGCGCCCGCACGTTCTACCTGCCGGGTGCGCACACACTCTTTGACGAATTCCAGCAGGCGACGAAACTGCCCCTGGTTGTAGTGCGTGATGGCCAGCAGTTGAGTGTGTTTGGTCTTGAGATCCAGGGCGGTCCAGCGCAACTCAGACTGGATCTTTTCCTGCATGTGCGGCGGGACCGCAAAATCCTGTATGAACTTTACGAGTTTTTGCGAAAGGCGATCGGCGGTCTGCGTCGCCTGAAGGGTGCGTGCTAATACCCGCAGGACCTCGTCTTCCACTTCGAGCTTCTGGCCGCCTTCTTCTGACTTCAATTGCTTGCCCGCCCACTGTAGTGCGGTGTCTTCCACGTACTCGGCCGCGACTTGTTCCGGCGAAGCGCTGGCGAGCTCTTTTTGGCGTTCAGCGGGAAACGAAGCAAGGATCTTGTCGACGCCCATGCTCTGCAGAATTCGCGCCAGTGATGTATAGGACTTGGCCGGATTGCCGCTCTCTTCGAGCAACGAACGCTGCACCGAGTTCTCCATCAACTCCATGAAGGTGTAGTAGCCAGGGTTTGCGCTCTTCGACATGCTGGCGCCAAACATGACACTTCCGCCCTTGCCCCCGCCAGATCCCGTTCCAGAGCCTTCACCACCTCCGGAGCCGCTCCCGGTTCCGTATCCAACGCCCAAGCCTGGGCCACCAGATCCGTAGCCCATGCCAGGATCGCCACCGCCTCCAAATCCCGCACTGCCACCACCGTTTGCTGGGCCGCCCATTCCGCCACCCGGGCCGCCTGGACCGAATTCTGCACCGCCGCCCGGCCCCGAACCTGCTATTCCCGTCGAACCGGGAGCCCCGGTACCGGTGCCAGTCCCGCCTTCTCCAGTGCCAGTGCCCCCTGAGCCCTGTCCCGGACCGCCGCTTCCTGAAGATGCGTCGGGCTCTCCGTCCTTCGCGACTACCAGGTTGGGCATGGGGATGGGGACACCGTATCCCTGCTCCTTGACTCCCGACATGCCAGACAGAATGGCGTTACGAGCAGAAGGATCAAGACACGCCGATTCAAGCAGCGCATCCACGGAGTCCATAAAGTCGCGACTGCCGGGGTCCTCCTCCATTTGTTTGGAGAGGATGTAAGCCTCTGAATTGGTTTCGAGAATCGTGTCGCCCTGCTCGTTTTTCTTCTGATTCTTCGCGGCCAGCAGAATTCGCGTACCTTCAACTTCGTTCTGCTCGATGTAAGAGCGTAGGCCGCCAGCTTCGTCAATGAGCTTCGAGGATGCGGAGATCAACCCGATCAGCTTTCGATAGCGTGCCATGGTCAATCCTGGCTCGAAAGTTACAGCGGCGATTCCGCGCTTCAGGAATTCTTTATTCAATTGCTCGAGTGAAGGGTCGGTAGTGAGCAGGTTGTTGAGAACGATCTGGTTATCAACAAATCCGACGGTGAAGCGGCCCGCTTCTTTCATCAGGCCATTCAGCAGATCGAAACTCTGCTGCACCGGACGTTGCACGTTCGGATGCTCAGCGGAAAACAGCACCGCCGTGCGTATCGCCATCTGAAACATTCTTGCGAAGCGCAGGCCGACATTCTTGAGTTGTTTCGTGTCTAGCATCAACTCACCCTGCCGGAACCTGGTGACGGTTCCGAAGTGGCCGCGTTTGACGCACTGCCGCTGTGTAGAGTGCACCGATTATGAACTATTTACCACTTGGGAAACTATAGCTGTTTTGGCACCGGAAGGCTTAGGACTGCTGGATTCGGGAACCCTGGTTTCTGCTGACAGCTGAGAGTCAAAACTGCGAACCTCGGCTGGCACTTCCCAGCCGCTCGCGCCGAGTGCACCATGGATCAATTGGGGGACGAGATGGCCCGTTTTCTTGATCGTCTACTGCATCGCTGTTCCCACCAGTTTTTGTGGCCCCGTAAGTCCGTCGATGGCCGCGCCTACCAGGTCTGCATTCGTTGTGGCGCTGAGTACGAATACGATTGGGAACACATGCGCCGTACGGGCCCGATCGAAATCACCACACCGGTAGTCCAGAGAGCGAACTTGATACCGCAATAGGTGCGCAGCGCACTGCGTCGGTTGCACCCGCGCCGCAACTTCAGGAGTTCCACAGGGTTCACACTGCCGCTCTGGATCGATATATTGGTGATCAGGTTTCTTCAGCTAGTGGCGATGCGCTTATGTATATCGGGAAGAAAAAGAGATTCTTCGTTCTCGCATTCTTCTTTTTCGCAAGCCTCCTGCCGAGCGCACAGCAATCGCCAAAGGATGAACGATCCGCAGCAAGCCAGGTATTCCGGGCCGATACGCGCCTGGTCGTAGTGGACGGAATCGGCAAAGATCGAATCATCACAGATTGCCCGTCCCGCCTTCGGAGCTGAATATCTCTCCGTGATAACGCGTTAAATTTTCTTAAGTATCTCGGGGACCTTTGACCTTCTCGCCCGTGTGGTGGAAGATCAAGTCTGGCACTCGACACCTATGGCTCTGGCTGATAATTCCGAAAAATTGACTCTCCTCCTGGTGGATGACGACGCCGAGCTATGCAACATGATGAAGGAGTTCTTTGGCGAGAATGGCTATCGCCTGGAAACAGTACACAACGGGCGCGATGGCCTGACCCACGCCGTGGAAGATCATTACGACCTGGTGATCCTCGACGTGATGTTGCCCACCATTAACGGATTCACCGTCCTGCATCAGCTTCGCCGACGGCGCGATGTGCCGGTAATCATGCTAACCGCGAGAACCGGCCCCCAGGATCGCATACAAGGGCTAGAGGGCGGAGCCGACGATTATCTGCCGAAGCCGTTCGATCCCGATGAATTGCTGGCGAGAGTTCGCGCCGTGCTGCGGCGTTCAGGAAAGCTGGCGATGGAAGGATCTTCCCAGATCGCCGGCGAGATTCGGATCAACTCTCACACTCGAGAAGTGTGGAAGGGAAGTAAGCTGATCGACCTGACCTCCGTGGAGTTTGACATCCTCGACCTGCTGGTCCGGTCGGCGGGCCGGATTCTGGCGCGCGATGAAATCACCGCGGCAATTCTCGATCGTGAAGCAACGCCTTACGATCGATCGCTGGACGTTCATATCAGCCATCTGCGCAAGAAACTTGAAGGCGGTGGGAACTATATCCAGACTATCCGTGGCGTAGGATATGTGTTCACAAGAAGCCGCTAGGCGAACCGCATGAGATCTCTTTATCTCGGAATCCTGCTGGCGATGGCGATCATTCTGGCGCTGTCCGTTCTGGTCTTCCTGGGTATCTCCCACGCCATCGAACAAAAATATTTCATTCCAGTGTTCGACGCCATGGATGAAGTGGAAGTGCAGGACGCGCGCGAGATGCTGGAGGCCGGAGGCCCCAACGCCGTTGTTGCCTATATGCACCGGCTGAATTCGGTGTTTGGCGGGTCGCATTACCTGCTGGACGCGAATGGAAAAGATATCGTGACCGGGGAAGACCGTTCGGCACTGCTCCCCAAATCTCCTCTGACCAAATGGCGCGGACATGTAAATGGAAAGTCGCTGATAACCCATCGTTCTGCCGATGGCCGCTATTGGTTCGTTGTCGTTTCCGCCGCGCAACCTCGAAGCGCACCTTATTATCGGTATTACCTTCTTGTGGTGGGTGCCATCGCCGTTCTGTGCTGGTTGACGGCAGTAGGGGTTGTTTTGCCTGTTCGGCAAATCACCGCGACCATTGAACAATTCGGACGAGGAAACCTATCGGCGCGCGTGAAAACGAACCGTCGCGACGAGATTGGAACTCTTGGACGCTCTTTCAACAGCATGGCGGAGCGCCTGGAAAAGCTGGTGCTCAGCGAGCACCGCTTGCTCGAGGATATTTCTCATGAGCTGCGATCACCATTGGCGCGGTTGAATTTCTCGGTCAAGCTGGCGAGGACCGCGACTGATCGGGACGCCGCTCTCGATCGCGTCAAGCGCGACATTGACCGATTGACCACTCTGGTTTCCGAACTGGTGGAGATGACCAGGGTGGAAGGCGATCCAGCCTGCCGCAAATCGGAAATTGTATGTATGAACGGCATCGTCAGCGAGACAGTTCGCGACGCCTGCATCGAAGTTGAGGCGCGCGGTTGCACTGTAAATGTTGACGGAAAACTGACTACGAAAGTCATGGGCGACCGCGAGTTGTTGCGCCGCGCCGTGGAGAATGTGCTGCGTAATGCGGTGCGGTATTCTCGGCCGAAAGCGAAGATCGATATCGTCCTAAAGGAGAAAGACGATACCGCCAGTATCACCATACGAGATTACGGATCGGGGATTCCCGAGGCTTTTCTGGATAAGATTTTCGATCCGTTCTTTCGCGTGGAAGAGGCCAGAGATTCGGAGACCGGAGGAGTTGGGCTAGGGCTATCTATCGCGAAGCGAGCAGTTCAGTTGCACAACGGTACCATTTTGGCACGGAATTCCAATCCGGGACTGAGCGTGGAGATCACACTTCCGGTTACGCGCGAATCGGTTGACACGCATCAGGCCGACGCATCGGCCAACGCCGTTTCATCCGTTAACAATTCTTAAGTGTGGGCAAGCCCTGTTCATGCTGAAATCTTATTGTGGACTGGCGCTACAAAGGCGCCAGCAACAGCAAGGAGATCAGATGAAAAAGTTCGCACTTCTACTTACGTTAATGCTGGCGGTCGCAACCACGGTATTCGCAGCCAGCAAGAATTCAGCAACAGTCAATATCCGGGAAAAGGTTACTGTCGGCGCCACCACTCTTCCCGCCGGCGAGTACAAAGTCTCGTGGACGGACGCAGGCCAAGTGACGTTCGCTCAGGGAAAAACAACTGTGGCGACGGTTCCAGCAAAGGTGTCAGCGGGCGAGAACTCGCAGGTTAGCGTTCTCACTGCGACCGAAGGTTCTGCCACAGTTTTGAGTGGATTGCGTTTGAAGACCACGAACCTGACGTTTGGCAGCGAAGCAAAAAGCGCCCATTAAGCAGTAAGCTTTTCTGCAACGTCTTTTATCCTTTTCATGGCCGGGGCGAAGATTCAACCCCTTCGCCCAGCGCCACTATATTTTCTCCAGCCAGCAAGTTCTGTAACTATTCACCAAGGACTGCGTCTCATAGGGAGCAGGATTGAGGTGCTTCCTTATGCTCGCGCGCTATTTTCGAAATTTCTTGATCGTGGGATACGCGGTTTTTCTTCTAGCCTGTACTGCAAATGCCGCACCGAAGATGCCGATTCCTCCCGCCGCAGTGGACGTCGCGCTGGCGGCAACTCCGGCAAAGCAAGCCGCTGTCTTCGCGGGTGGCTGCTTCTGGGGAACGCAAGCGGTCTTTGAAAGAGTGAAGGGCGTAATCCACACCACAGTAGGTTACGCTGGGGGTTCCGCGTCGACCGCAACTTACGATCAAGTGACGACGGAAACGACAGGCCACGCGGAATCTGTCGAGGTGGAGTACGATCCGTCCAAAATCACCTATGGACAGCTGCTGCGGATTTTCTTTTCCGTTGCGCACGATCCTACACAACTCAACCGCCAGGGGCCGGATGTTGGCAGCTCCTATCGTTCCGCGATTTTTTATGCGAACGGCGACCAAAAGCGAATCGCGGACGCGTACATCGCCCAGCTTGATGCCGCGAAGATTTTCCCCAAGCCGATCGTTACGCAGGTGTCGCCGCTTAAAGGCTTCTATCGGGCGGAAAATTACCATCAGGACTACGCGCTCCATCATCCCGAAAATCCATACATCGAGGTTTGCGATCGCCCAAAGATCGAAGCGCTGAAGAAACAGTTCCCGGAATTGTTTGTCGACTACAAAGGCGCGCAGTGATTGTCGTGGAGAACAGCGTCGAGATCCTTCAGGTCGTAAACAATTCAGTCTTCCTTTCGTTGGCCGGGATGAACCTGCGACATGACCATGTCTGACGAGAGTCTTGTGCGAATCAAATCCTCGACTTGAGACCAGACACGCGGATCGCATTCGATGGCAGTGTGCCCTTTGAAGAAAACGCGATCGTACCAGGGGTACGCATGGCATTCGGCAGGTTCGTTCTTATACTGAAAACGGAAATTGCCGAGGATGCGAGTACGGGGACTTGCGGCCCGGATCTCTGAGCGTCCATGAAGAAGGCCTCCCGTTTGGTAAAAGTTCACAGCCTCGTTTACGTTTTCGGGGATGACTAGATTTTCCTGCCTACTTTTGCTCACCGTATCCACCTGCACGGTCAATAACACCGGAATGCCATTGCGCTGTAGTTCACGCGCAAGAGAGACGGCAGCCGCGGCGCCCCAGCTGTGACCGAACAGGATGATGTGGGCCCGCTGCTTCTCGGGCACCGATAGATTGCCGTCACTATTTTGGTCGATCCACCGCAGGACTTCCTGTTGAGCTTCTCCGACCTGCCGATTCTGGAGTACATCCACATGCACTCTGCGGCCATAGGCTGATTGCAAGCGTTGTCCGAGTTGCACTTCGGAGTGGCGAGAATCATTCTTATGGACGAAGCCGCCGACAAAGCCAATCACAATCTCGGAGTTAGCGTCGTTTTCAGTCGCAGGCATAGACGTTTGAGCCATAGCGACAGATGGTTGAAGAAGCGTCGCTCCAACGATTAAGACAAGAGCCAAGGTCCAACAGCGGGCTTGAGACCTGCGGTTGCAGTTGGTGGTAATTGTTGTCCGCATCGCAGACGTCCTTCGATGAATGGATGATCGACTCATTGGTGAAGAATCGAAAATTCAATCGTCGTAAAAAAATGAATTGAGCGGGGGATCGAGATTGTAGACCTTTGTTGGCCAGAAAGCCGCAAAATTGCGCTGCTATTGAGCGGATCAGTCAGCCTGAGCTGACGGAAATTTAACAATTCGAATACAGAGGCTGACACAATGCAATGCCCGAAAACGCTATAAAGAGGCATGCCGTCTGAGATTGTTTCCGTGGGCTACAAGTGCCCGATCTGTGGTCGGCGCGTTGTTGTCCTGCGTTCTTGCGAAACAAAGCGAAGCCCGAGTGAGCCGATAGTCTCTGAGTGCCACTGCGGATACCGCCGCCCCATTTATATTGCCGACGTTCAGTCCCTCGACGTATGGCGCGAGGCTAGAGCATAAAAGTGCGGCCACGTTCGGATATGATTACCGCCACTTCCGCTGCGCAATCACTGGTAAAATCACGATTATGAGCGCCAGCACTGTCTCCACGTCTGCCGTCAAGGAAAGACGTAACAACTCCGCCGTGTGGCTGGGATTGATTCTCGCCGTCGTGTCGCTGTTGAGCCAGGGACTTTTCTTTCTCAAAGTTCCGGGCCAGAACACGCTCCCCTGGCTCAGCCTGGCGTTGGCCACGGTAGCTGTGATCCTGGTCTTGCTCGGCGTCAAACGCGCGTTTTTTGAGTCACAGCTTTACCGGGGGAAGGTCGCAGGCTCAATTATCACCGTTGTTTCCTTATTGCTGTTTGCGATGACGCTTTTTGGATTTGTGACCGCCCGGAAAATTCCGGGCACTGCAAGCGCTCCCCAGGTTGGGCAGAAAGCTCCGGATTTCACGCTGGCCGATACCAACGGACAAAACATTTCGCTCGCGGATTTGCTTTCCACTCCGGTAGGGAACGCGCATCCCAAAGCGGTGCTGCTGGTCTTCTATCGCGGCTACTGGTGACCGTTCTGCAACCTCGAGTTACGAGGTATTCAGAAGAACCTGAAAGGCTTCGAAGATGAAGGCGTGCGTCCGGTAGCCATCAGCGTGGATCCACCTGAGGTTTCGCGTGATCTCGCGAGAAAGGCGGGGTACACGTTCACCATTCTTTCGGATCCGCAATTGGACGCCATTCGCCGCTACCAGGTCCTGCATGCGAGCGGCGGTCCCGATGGCCACGACATCGCGCGTCCGGCAGAGTTCCTGGTGGACTCTTCAGGCACGGTACGCTGGACCAACTTCACCGAGGACATACGGGTCCGCGCGCGGGCTGATGAAATGCTTGCGGCCGCCAGGTCGATTCCATCACAGCGCGAGCCGTGATTTCGAGTATGCAGGGAGGGACCGGGCGACCTATCCGCGGCGCGCCTTTTCCCCAATCGGGAAGAAGTCCACGACACCCCTCCCCCGTCTCTAGCGGATAACAAACGACTTACACGCAGGGCGTCCGCATATAACGGATTGCAAAGAACTTAAGCGGGCAATAATATACTTGACTAACCAAAGCTAAGTTGCTAATATCTGCTCATGAAACGGAAAGAGCAGAAACCAAAGACCTTGCAGGAAGCGATTCAATACTTCTCTGATGAACAGGTCTGCATTGATACGGTTGCCAAGCTGCGCTGGCCCGATGGCGTCGTTACCTGCCCATCCTGTGAAGGGAAAGAGCACTATTACCTTGCGTCTCAGAAGCGTTGGAAGTGCAAGGAATGCGGTCGCCAGTTCTCGGTAAAGCTGGGAACCATATTCGAGGATTCGCCTATCTCTCTTTGCAAGTGGCTTGCTGCTCTCTGGATGCTGGTCAACTGCAAGAACGGAGTTAGCTCTTACGAGGTGGGCCGCGCTCTTGGGGTAACTCAGAAGTCTGCATGGTTCATGATGCACAGACTGCGCTTGGCATTGCGTAACGGATCGCTTGAGAAGTTCGGAAGCGGCGAAGGTGGAGAAGTCGAAGTTGACGAGTCCTACGTTGGCCCGAATCCGAAGAACATGCACAAAGAACGCAAGCTGCGCTATAACCAGCAACGCAATGCGACTGGACACGGCAAAGCAATCGTAATGGGAATCTTGGATCGCGAGTCCCGCGAAGTTCGCGCCAAGGTTGTACCAAATGCAAAGCGCGAAACTTTGCAATCCGAGATTCTCAAGAACGTGAGACATGGAAGCCGCGTCTATACCGATGAAGCGGTTGCCTACAACACTCTTTGGGCTAACTACATTCACCGTGTTGTTAACCATGCCGAGGAATACGTTAAGGGCAGCGTGCATACGAACGGACTAGAGAACTTCTGGTCATTAATGAAGCGCAATCTGCGTGGAACATATGTTGCAGTTGAGCCGTTTCACTTGGATCGTTATTTGGATGAGCAGATGTTCCGTTACAATAATCGTGGAAGCAAGGACGCGAAAGTCACCGATGCTGACCGATTCGATTTAGCCCTTAAGCAGATTGGTGGAAAGCGTCTAACCTTTGCCGAAGTCACTGGCAAGAATGCATGAATTAGGGGGCTGAATCCATATCGCAACAGAAGGGGGCCGCGCAAATCTTAGCGGTCCTTTTTGTTTTCTTCTTTCTGCTTAGCTATTTCACGTTTCACTTCTGTGGGGTCGGCAGCCAGAACGCGCTTGAGTGCCTCTTCGAACCTCGGATAATCTTCTTCCAAGGCAGAATCATTAACTGGCGCATCCTTCTCAAGCATTTCCTTATCTTTGTTGGCTCTTCCATTCATAAGCTTCTCTCCATAAAGAATAGCGGCCAATTCTGTGGCAGGAGTCACTGAAGCGATTCCCCAGTTAACCTTTTCTAGCTCATCAGAGAATGCCGAAATTGCTCTCCCTGGCTCTCTGTGCTCCCAATGTCCACGAATAAGACCAATCAAAATCATAACTCTCTGCGTGAGATTTATGTTCCCGTCTGGACTTACCCTGTCGGGGCCAAGATAGGCGAAAACTGGAGATCCGCTCAAGCCACCTATAGATCGAGCCTCGATTAAATAGGCATGATATCCGAGCCCCGTATCGCTATCGGCCAGCCTCTCGTCGGGCATCGCTGAAATATTTCCGAACCTTACAATCGGTAAATTTTGCTGCCCTCCAGCCCTACGTGTGAATAATCCCGCTACGACAGCTTCCTCTCCGATTCCGATTCTAAGTTCGTTGAGTTTTTCTTGGGTTCCGATCATTCCAGTGTCTAAATGCTTGTATTTATATCGATTTCTATCGGGAGCAAGCGGAAGTACCGCAATGTCCGACGCTTCATCCTCTGAGAATAACCAGTTCCTAGAATCAAGCCGAAGGTATTCACATGTGCCATCGATTGTATTCAACCTGATGAACAATTCCCCCATGGCTAATGGCTTGACTACGCAATGCTTCGCTGTAGCTAAGTAAACATAAGACACACCCGAGATTACGGACGGAATGGATACGAAAAAACCAGTGCCAATTAGCCTAATTTGATCCGTCTCGTCTGCTTCTTGTCTGAATCCGATATAGGCTACACAGTCAAGTATTTCTTCGGGAACGCGCATGTTTAATGTCTGGACATTGCCGAAGATAGCACGAGCCACACCGCCTAAGCGATGATCAAAATAGACACAATCAGATTGGTCAACTTCTCTAGTTGCTAACGTTCCCATTTTCGGAACAGCACTAACGTACTAGATTTCCCTCGCATTCAGAGACTCCGCGATATGCCAATGGAAAAGCATTCCATGGGCGCAGTAACGTGATTGGGGCCATTGCAGCTCTTCCACTCTGCTGTTAGGATTTCGCCGCTCACATCCGTGACAATTAGCGCAGGGCTTCCGCTATTAAGGTAAACAGTGTCACCAATTCGGTGACGAACAAGCTCTTTCATGGTTTCTGTCCTTACGAATCAAGGAGATGGAAAATGCCTAATGAACTTAAGGTCGGGTATGTGGTTCAGTTGAGGTCTGGTGGGCCGAAAATGACTGTAGCCGCAGTCGAGGCGAATGGCGTCTGGTGCAAATGGTTCGCTGGTGACGAGATAAAACAAGCGGCCTTCGATCCAGAACTTCTCAAGATCTTCGAATAAACAAAAGCCTACTTATTCTGCCCTGTCACGGCACTTGCAGTATCTTCGTTCATATTTGGTTAGTCAAGTATATTAATACCCTTAAGCGTCTCATAGCGGATAACAAAGGACTTAACTGCCCTGATTCCCTGAAAAGCCGCAGCGGCCCCACCCATTTGCGCGTGGTCGTTTCCTCAATTGGGACATCCCATGGGTACCCCCTCCCCCTTGTCCGGCATTCCAAAGGACTTAGGGGCATGGGACGAGGCTTGTCCCGGCAAATAAAGGACTTAGTCCCATCGTCCCGCTTAATAAAGGACTTAACTGCAGTAGTTAGACAAAATCAAAATCGAGTAGTTAGTAATTAGTGGTTAGTAAGAGCAAATCCAAAGACGTCCCGAACGCCAGCGACTATCTCTCGAACTCCAGAGCCTACTTCTATTGTGACAAATTCGAGGGGGCCTACTGGACACTTTCGGTGAATTTATTTCTATCGTGGAATGAGGTAGTTGGCAGGAAGATCGCGTGAAGGGGGGCTTGACAAGCTTTCGCATGGAGTTTGGGTGAGGGCTACTCGAAATGCAGAAATGCTCCAGTCAGACCGGCGCAGTTTGCGGATTGGTAGTCGCGAAGGAAAGTTAGCTAGCACAGTTGATTGACCGGGGCGAGATCTCAAAACAGGAAGGCCCGCGAGACGTTTGATACGCTTTGGGAGTCGAAAGCGAGTCGCGGGCCAGGCTGGCTAGATCGAATAGGGAAACGACGATTGTGATTTCTCCGGCAACCAGGTTGCTTGCTAACGTCCTTGGGCGGCAACCTCGACGCGAAGCGCCGCATGATTGGGCATGCGAAGCGCTGCATGACTAATCAAACGTTGCTCCGCTTTGGTCTGCGGCAGATCATAACTGCCATCCTGAGTGACTATTCCAGCAAGGAAGTATTTTCCTCCATAGCGGTCAAACAGTAGCTTCGGGTCGCCCAGGTTCTGGTTCGTTTTGGCGAGTACTAACTCTGTTTGACTTGGGTCGTCGACATTTCGGACTGACAGCATTTCCAGATTCGTGGTTTCAACGCGGGAGATCTCGTATGTGCTGTGCGGCAGGTTTTGTCCACCGACAGTGAAATCAAACGGAACGCTGACGCGAACAAGGTCCTGCGCATGCAGGCTCATCGCGAGTGCCAACATCCCGAACATTGTAACGATACATCTAGCGAACATCACATCTCCTTCGGGTGGGTCGTTACTGCCGAAAAATCTGGTTCCCCCGAAGATCCTGCATTCACGCCCTGCCCCTGTGTTTTCCGTCATAGACTCCTGCCGAAACCAAATGCTTCTCGCCCAGCAAACGAATTTACGAGGATTTGACATTATGTGAAATCGCTAGGCGAAGGCTTGTGGTTGGAGAGTGAACCTTTAGAGATGTCTGGGATCAATCTCTTGATCCGCGTGACGAGCAGTACACGTATACGCACGACGAAAAGAGAAAATCCAAAAGGCCAAGCTTTCTGAATCCTCTGAAAGGCTTGAGCCGAGGACGAGGAACTTCCCTCCAGTTTAATCACTGTCAGGGCCTGTGACTTCAGAGGAGAGCTTTGAGTAAGCCGCCCACCGCGGCATGATGAAAGCACTAACCCGTCTTGATTGAAGTCAGTGATGCCCAGGTTAGCCAAAAGATGTCGAACCTGGAGCACGAGGCGGCATCTATCCAGACAGAGACCACCGCAATGATTGTTGGGGAAGCAAGCTTGGGGGTGGAAGCGCAGCTCACTTAGCTGGCAAATTAGATCCTTCCCGCAAGAAACCATCGGCGACGATAAGCTGGCGATCGTTGTCACCAGAATGCGTTCCTGGACCGTTGACCATTCCGCCAAGAAGCCAACTGCTCTCGAGAGCAGCGATGGTAGTCAGCTGATTGTGGCGGGCACCCCCGACATAGCCTAGGTTTTGGGCCAGCGAGCCGTCGGTGTTTAACACGACCAATAACGGCTCCGCAGCTTCCGATATGCTTTCGCCGGATGGGTTCTGCACGTAGCCGGTCGTACCCAATCCTAGATATCGACCGCTCGGCAACGGCGCAATATCGAACAAGATATCGCCTCGATCGACATCTACCAGATTGTACGAGCCGAGGGTTCCATCGCGCCCGAGAAGCGCCGTGAACGCATTCCACCCGCTTCCGTCGGACCGCACCTCGGAGAGAACTCGGCCCACCAATGCGAACCCTGCAGGCGTAGCGCGCACGCCATGCAGTTCCGCGCGGTCGTGCGTGTCGATCACAGTGCTTCCCAACCGGCGGCCGTTGTCGGATGCCACACGCGTGAGCAAAACACCTGTGGTTGCTGCAATGGGTTCTCCGAAATAGTCTGAGTGCGCCCTGAAGGTGAAGTTGAACTCCTGAGCATTGACGACACCGATGGCGAGCGTAGCGGGCGTCTCCCCATCCACATCCACGCAGATCCTTATGTGATTCTCGAGTTGGCCGAAAACGTCGAAGCTGCCGCCAGTGAGACCAATCCCGAAGATGGAGGCGCCCGGCTCAACAAGCGTGCGCCAGGAACGTTGATATGCACCGTCGGCGTCAGGGTCGAGACGATAAGCAACAATCGCATTACGCCCGGTGCGCAGCACGACGGCCAAGCTTTCACCGAGCGGTGCCAGGCGCGCGGCGTCGTGCATGAATGCAGGCTGAAGAGAGGTGTCATCCTTGACGCCGCCGGCATAGTTGAAGAAGGGGTCCGTTGGAGCATCGGGATCGAGAAATGGTTGGTCACTTCGAATCGATCCTTTTGAGTCGAGCCGCACGATGCGCACTTCCCTCGCGGTGGTGAGAATTGCCGAAATGTCGCCGGACGGATGCAACGCGAAGTCAACAACTGACCATCCCGCCGGCGGCGTGTAGGCCTGCACGCTATGACGATCGCTTTGTAGTATCGCGAGCGTGCGCTGTGGACCATCCTCGAATAGGGATGTTAGCCGTTCCTCAAGCAACACGACCTCGTTGCCTGCGGTGCGCACCTTTGTGACTGTCTGGCCACCGACGGCGAGATCGACAGTTTTGATCGACGGTTGTGGGGAGGGAGTATGATCCGAGCCACAACCTGTCAGGAGCATAGGGAAGATCACAATTACAACACAGCGTGCAATGCACCGAAGAGACATGGCATTCCTTGTTTCTGATCTGTGGGCCAAACTAATGCTGGGTCTTCCTGGAAAAGAAACCGAGGTCAAGACTTCGATCCGCGCGCTTCTGAGTAAATGAACGCGGAAAAGGAGAGTTAGTCGCAGAGGCAGCAGGCAGATTGATGTAACTTTTTTGTCATT
>Ga0207103_10077_pt1 | contig 28502 bp, 26 predicted proteins | sample Alteio_BWMinHeat_81_FD_153546 | JGI IMG/M metagenome (GOLD analysis project Ga0207103, IMG submission 153546) | Enriched cells from forest soil in Barre Woods Harvard Forest LTER site, Petersham, Massachusetts, United States -... | ecosystem: Environmental > Terrestrial > Soil > Temperate forest >...
GTCACCGTCATCGGCCCAACCCCCCCAGGAACGGGCGTTATCCAACTCGCCACCTGACTTGCATTAGGAAAATCAATATCCCCAACGACTTTCCCATCCTCAAGTCGGTTAATGCCAACGTCGACCACAATAACCCCAGGCTTCAACCATTTCGCTTCAATAATACTAGGATTGCCCACCGCAGCCACCAACAGATCAGCTTGTCGGACATGGGAAGCCAGATCTTGAGTAAAACGATGACAGGTTGTTACCGTACACCCTGCCAGCAGCAATTCAAGGGACATCGGCCGCCCCACAATATTCGACGCTCCCACAATGACCGCATGCAAGCCCCGCAAGTGAATGTTGTGGTGGTGCAGCAGCGTGATAATCCCATAGGGGGTACAAGGCCGCAACAGGGGGCGCTTCTGCGCCAGGCGCCCTAGATTATAAGGATGAAAGCCATCCACATCTTTATGCGGGTCAATCGCTTCAACAATGGCGTTACTATCAATATGGGGAGGCAGTGGCAGCTGCACCAGAATACCGTCGATATGCTCTGATCGGTTGAGTTGATGAATCAAGGTCAGAAGCTCAAGCTCCGTGGTTTCTTCTGGTAAATCATAGGCTTCAGAAATAAATCCAATCTTTTGACAACTTTGACGCTTATGATTGACATAGATTTGCGATGCCGCATTACTACCTACCAACACCACCGCAAGCCCAGGAGCGCGTAGTCCTTGTCGATGCCGTTCTTCAACCGCTTTGGCAAGCTCGCTTTGAATTTCACTGGCGACGGCTTTTCCGTTTAATATTTGTACGTTCATAATAGTGAGTATATCCATAGTCAGAGGAAAAAAGATAAGAGGGTATCTTCGGATAAAATGCGCTTGCTTGCAAGAGGGGGAGGTTTGCCTGGGGGCAAATATAGGTTTACCTAGCCACGGGAGGGGGGGTATGTTATTGTTTCTGGGAGTTTTCTAGAAAGGTGCTCCGAGGCTGGGGTTGATAAAAGGTGCGAGTTTATTGCTCGATTGACAGGAGATAATGCAGGTGCCGCCTTTGACCAAAATTGCGTTACTCGCTACCGGTGATGAAATCATCAATGGCGATATTATTAACAGCAACGCTCCGAAAATTGCTGAATTTTGCATTGAGCAAGGTTGGATCGTCGGTTTTCACATGGTTGTGGGTGATGACCAGACGGAGATTAGAGAGGCAATGGAATTGTTGCTAACGCGTCATCAAGTGGTCATTTGTACGGGGGGACTGGGGCCCACCTCAGATGATCGGACTCGCTTTGCTTTAGGCGAAGTTGTTGATGAGCCATTGATTTTTGATGAGTCCGCTTGGCAAAGTGTTCTTGCCCGTTTTGCCCAATTGGGATTACCTGCTCATGAATCAAATCGCCAACAAGCGTTATTTCCTCAGAATGCATCGATCATACCCAATCCCAATGGAACTGCTGCCGGTTGTTGGATCGAATTTAATGGCAAAATTATTATTCTTTTACCGGGGCCGCCAACTGAATGTTTACCCATGCTTGAGCAAGATGTATTGCCGATTTTAAAGCAGCGCTTGCCTGATGAAAATTATAAAATTTATAAATGGCGTTTATTTGGTGTGAGCGAAGGTGAAATTGCGGCGCGTTTAGATGACGCTTTGAAAACAATGCCGGGATCGACAGGTTATCGAATTGATTATCCGTATTTAGAATTTAAAATTAAGTTACTGGCGGATGACCCATCATGGGTTGATTATGTCAATCAATTGGTTTCACCTTATTTATTAAGCGATCGTTATTTACCAAGTCATAAGGTACTTTGGCAATATCTTGAAAAGTTGAATATTCCCTTAGAAGTTGTTGATGATGCAACCGGAGGCCGATTGCAAGTTGCGTGGGAGAGGCCTGCCAATTGGCAGAAGATTTCATTTAGCCATCAGTCCGATCTAAACGATAAAATTAGCCTCTCGCTCAAAGGCTTGACGCAACTCTGGGACGGCACGGATACAGTGGATAAAGTGACATTAAATTTTGAATTAACTGCGCCAGGTCTTTGGCTGTCTGAACAATTTGAGTTTCCTTATCGGCAAGAGCGAACATTTCGCTATGCAGTGGAGTTCATCTCTCATCAAATGGTGTTGTTTTTTCGGCAGAATACGCAGTTTTTGGTGAGTTCTGGATAGTGCTTGTTTTTGTTGTCAGGATCTAGTGTATTATCAACTTTAGTTAAATGAGCTGTCATATGGCGGCTTTTTGAACCAGCATCAGCAGTAAACGCTAACGGTTTTACCAGAACCCTATTACTACTTCTTACCATCCTGCGTAAACAAATGACTATACTGCCCGTACCCCATCTTATCCAAATCCTTCGCCGGAATGAACTTCAGCGCGGCAGAATTGATGCAAAAGCGCTGATGGGTGGGGGCAGGGCCGTCATTGAAGACATGGCCTAAATGGGAGTCGGCATTTTTAGACCGAACTTCGGTCCTATTCCCAAAAATACCGATATCTTCTTGGGTAGTGATATCTTCGGGGGCGAGCGGTCTGGTAAAACTTGGCCACCCTGTTTTTGAGTCGAATTTGTCCAAAGAGCTGAATAAGGGCTCTCCCGAGACCACATCCACATAAATACCCGGTTCTTCATTGTTCCAGTAGGCATTTTGAAACGGTTTTTCCGTGCCTTTGAATTGGGTTACGTAGTATTCCTCGGGGGTGAGAGTTTCTTTTAACACGGCTTCCGGGGGCTTTACATAGGGTTTATCAGCCATGGCAACACCTAAGAGGGTTGGGATTAAGGCGCTTAACAGGATAATTTGGGGTAATTTCATAATGTCCTGCCTGTTTTAAATGTACACACGGTAAGTATAGACCAAGTTACCCATTTGGCCGATTTACCCTTAAATTTCGTTTTAGCAGCCGGCACCTATTGACGGTAACCCCTGTGCTCGCTATCATGTTCCCTTCTGTGGTTTATGAAGAATATTCGGGGTATAGCGCAGCCTGGTAGCGCGCCTGCTTTGGGAGCAGGATGTCGGGGGTTCAAATCCCTCTACCCCGACCAAATCTTCCGACCGGGTAGGAACGCCAACGCGCCCGTAGCTCATTCGGATAGAGCATCGGCCTTCTAAGCCGAGGGTAGCAGGTTCGAATCCTGCCGGGCGCGCCACTTAATAAGTAGTGTTGTTCGTAAGGCCTGAATGCTGCAGCAGACCCTCAAGGTGGTCAGTCCCAACTGCAGGTAGGTTAAGTAATGGTGAGCGTAGCTCAGTTGGTAGAGCCCCGGATTGTGATTCCGGCCGTCGTGGGTTCGAGTCCCATCGTTCACCCCATTGTTACTCGTTATTCCCCGCGGGCCGTTAGCTCAGTTGGTAGAGCAGCTGACTCTTAATCAGCGGGTCGTTGGTTCGAGACCAACACGGCCCATCAGTTTTGTTAATAAATTGAATAGCTTCTTTAGAATTTACTCGATATCCTCTTGAAATTATGGCGGCTAAATTAAAGTAATCGACTTGATATACTTTGTCATCCGTGGCAGTTATTGCAAAATTTGCAACAACTGAACTCTTATCTAACTCTTTGTTTCTGTCTAACCTCCATACGATTTCAGATAATAGTCTTGTAAAATTTTTTCCATTAAGAACTCGGTTTCTAGCTAAAATGTTAAATTTTTTTCATTAAGAGCCTAGTTTTGTCAAATTTTTTATATTAAGCATCCTTTACGGCCTAAAATCCGAACATAATTAGCCGTTTCATTTGACGCATTCTCCTTTACATGGTAATATTATGCCCACCTTGAAAACAAGAACACCAAATTAGGGGGTTATAAGTGACAAAATCATCCGCCGATGTATCATTAGAGCGCTATATGGCTGCTAAGCAGTTATTTTTAAAATTAGTCGATGAGACCGATGCGAAGTGCTGTAAAGGCTATGACGATAGGTACGGGCAAGAAAGAAATTTAAGTATTGCCGAACATCCTGAAATTGAGCCACTTCGACACGTGCGTCTAAAATCGCGGAATAAAGTATTAGCGGAACTTGAAGATATTGAAAAAACCTGCACCTCGCCAAGTAAACGCTTGATAAAGCTCTGTCAATATGCGTCTGGGATCACTGACCTGCGTTTCTCTGGGTTGTTTATGATAATTTTTTGCGGTAAGTTAAAACGTCATTTTTTAACTTCTCCCCAGTATCAGGATGCCCAAAAATTGCTTGCCGGTCGTGGGGTCTATGGTAATGTGGATACGCTTCTCGGCGCCGGGGTACCTGCTTTAGTGGGGGCGCAGTCAGCTGACGTGGTTTCAGATCCTTTTAGTGCCCCAAGGGATGGGCTGAGGGTTTCTGCACCCTCGAGATAAGGCGGTTAAATTTTAGGTTGATACAATGCAGCAAGGAGTGGCTAAGAATGGGATCTCAACCCGTAATAATTTTTCCGGTGTCTGCCTTTGCAGATAATTACATCTGGATTTTAACTGATCCTTCGAAAAAACAAGCCATTGTTGTTGACCCCGGGGATGCGTCTCCTGTTATCGCCACGCTTGATGCTGCAGAGATACAGCCTGTCGCTATCGTTATTACTCACCATCATCATGATCACTCCGGTGGTATTTCGCAATTGTTAGCGCACTATGGTTCTATGCCTGTTTATGGCGGTAAGGATAGCCAGGTAGCCCTCGTGGATCAGTTGGTTGATCAACCTTTTACGATTACTCTTAATCACCACCCCATTTCTTTTGAGGTAATTGCTATTCCTGGTCACACTCTCGATCATGTTGCTTTCTACACTAAAGGCCATTTATTCTGCGGCGATACCTTGTTTGGCGGTGGCTGTGGGCGGGTGTTTGAAGGAACTCATGATCAATTATTCCAATCATTAAAACGATTAGCATCATTACCTAATGATACTAACATTTATTGTGGCCACGAATATACGGTGAATAATCTCCTCTTCGCTAAGCAGGTAGAACCCAATAATCAGGAAATAATAAAGCGACTGGTTTCGGTAAAAGCGTTGAGGGAATTAAATAAACCCTCCTTGCCTTCAACTTTAGCGGAAGAAAAGGCGACTAATCCCTTTTTACGATGCCATATTCCTGAGGTCATCACTACGGTGCAGCAGCAGTTTAATGTTGAGACTACGGTGGATAGTGACATATTTTATAGGGTGAGGACGTGGAAGGATCAGTTTAAAGCCTAAAGGCGCCTTAATTAATATTTGTATAAATATCAAAAGATTGCAGTTATTTTCCCGATTAAGCAATACCCGTAGTTTACAAATATGTAAACTACGGGTATTATTTAAATTTTGGAATGACGCGAATGAACACCCCTCGGCAATACATTGAACTCTTTCATTTACTCTTTCTTGAACAGCTTAGCCAAAAGCTAGACAAAAAGCTCTATTGCTTGAAGGGTGGCTGTAATTTGCGGTTTTTCTTGAAAAGCATGCGTTATTCTGAGGATATTGACTTAGATGTCCAAACAATTGCTAAAGAAACCTTGAGAAATAAAATTACTAATATCTTGCAATCGACCCCATTTTTACAAATCCTAGAGTCTAGGAATATCCGCATTGCGACTATCTCAGAACCGAAGCAAACAGAGACTACGCAGCGGTGGAAGTTACAGTTACAAATACCGAAAACGTCATTGTTGCTGCAAACAAAAATTGAATTTTCACGTCGCGACTCGATACTCAATCATAATTTAGAGATTATGGATAAGGACATTATCAGAGCCTACCACCTGACCCCTATTTATATAAATCATTACTCGGCTGATGCCGCATTCATACAAAAAATTAACGCTTTAGTCATGCGCAATCAAACTCAAGCGCGCGATATTTTTGATCTGCACCATTTATTAAGTTATATTCAATCACCGGCCTTGCCACCTACTATCATTAGCCGTATTGATGAGGCGAAACAAAATGCTATGTCAATTAGTTTTGAAGAGTTTAAGAGTCAGGTAGTTGCCTATCTTTTACCTGAATATCAACTTCTATATAATGATGCTCTTATCTGGGACGATATGGTTTTAAAAGTAATGGAGAGTCTCGATAATTATGCAACTAATTGAAGCGCACAATATTATTAATAATATCGGGGTTCCTGTTTTCTCAACCAATGATATTGCTACCACATTAAATATAACAACAAGCCATGCAAGCAATATTCTTAACCGATTGGTGGTCGCGGGGTTTCTTGCACATCTTAGCAGGGGCCTTTGGGGTATAATTAATATTATTGACCCCCTAAAATTACCCGAATATTTATCTGCGCCCTTACCTAGCTATATTTCATTGCAATCGGCACTCTATTTTCATGGATTGATTTCACAAGTGCCAGAAGTGATTTATGCCGTATCGTTGGCAAGAACTAAAGTAATCAGTACCACCCTAGGCTGTATTTCACTTCATCACTTACAGCCAGCATTTTTTTTCGGTTTTACTATAGAGGGAAAAGAAGCTATTAAAATAGCGACGCCTGAAAAAGCCCTCGTTGATTTTCTCTATTTAACACCCGCGAAAAATGATTTATTTCAAGCTCTCCCTGAGCTGGAACTACCTAGTCATTTTAATATCGGTCTCGTTTGGGACATTGTGGAAAAAATTCCCGCTATACGTCGACGTAATATGGTAAAAAAATTATTGAATAATATAGTTTAACCAGGCGCCATGCTTACTTCCAAAATCACCCCAATAAACGTCTGCGCATACCGTTCCAACTTCCGCTGCCCAACCCCAAAAATCGTCTCAAAATCCCTCAGGGTCCGAGGTTTTTTCTGATGGATCTCGCATAAGGTCGCGTCGTGAAAAATGACATAAGGCGGCACACCTTGCTCGCGCGCCAATTGCAGGCGTTTTTCCTTGAGGGCCTTCCAGAGAAGGTCATCCGCAGGTGGCCGCGCCTGCACATCGCGTTTTGACGGACCTTTTGTTTCCTTACTCCCTTTCTTCGGTTTTTCCGGATCTTTACGAAAATAAATAGTTTGTTCACCACGAAGGAGCGGCGTGCTTTTGTCAGTAAGGCGCAAGCTACCATAGCCTTCCATATCCACAGTTAACATATTCGCGGCGATGAGTTGGCGGAAAATACGTTGCCATTCTGCTGAGCTATATTCCTGGCCGATGCCGTAAGTTGAGACTTTATCGTGATTGAATCGTTCAATTTGCGGCGATGTTTTCCCTAACAAAACATCGACCAAATGCTTAACGCCAAAGCGTTGACCAGTACGATAAACACAGGACAGTGCCTTTTGTGCTGCAATTTTCCCGTCCCAGGTTTCAACAGGTTGTAAACAATTGTCGCAATTATTACACGCGGTCAAATATTCTTCGCCAAAATAATTCAGCAATACTTGGCGGCGGCACAAGGCGGTTTCACAAAAACCCAGTAATGCTTCCAATTTACGATTTTCCAGATGTTTTCGTTGTTCATTGGCGTCTGATCCCAACAGCATTTGCCGCATAGCGATAACATCACCTAAACCATAGCTCATCCACGCATTGGCCGGTAATCCATCGCGTCCCGCTCGTCCAGTTTCTTGATAATAATTTTCCATACTTTTAGGAATATCTAAATGGGCGACAAAGCGCACGTTGGGTTTGTCAATCCCCATGCCAAAAGCAATGGTTGCAACAATAACAACGCCTTCTTCTCGAATAAAACGTTGTTGGTTCTTTTGGCGGACTGCGGTCGTTAGCCCTGCATGGTAGGGGAGGGCATTCCAACCTTTATTAGCTAACCAATTAGCGGTTTCCTCGACTTTATTGCGGGAAAGACAATAAACAATACCCGCATCGCCTTGATGTTCAGTTTTTAGAAAATGGTGAAGTTGCTCTTTAGCCCCACTTTTTTCAACGATGCGGTAATGAATGTTGGCTCGATCGAAACTTGAACTAAATTGCTTCGCTGCGGTGAGTTGCAATTGTTTGAGAATTTCGCGTTGGGTACAGTCATCAGCAGTAGCCGTTAAGGCAATACACGGTATTTCTGGAAATTTTGTTTTAAGAATTTTAAGTTCAATATATTCAGGACGAAAATCATGGCCCCATTGGGAAACGCAATGGGCTTCATCGATGGCAAAGAGGGCGATTGAGGTTTGTTCTAGTATTTGTAAAAACCGATTGGTGAGCAGTCGCTCAGGGGCGACATAGACTAAATCGAGGTTACCGGCAAGGATATCTTTTTCCACTTTGCGGGCTGCAGATTCATCAAGGCTTGAATTAAGAAAAGCCGCTTTAACGCCGAGTTGTAATAATCCATCGACTTGGTCTTGCATTAAGGCAATCAGCGGTGAAACCACAATACCGACACCCGGCCGTAGCATTGCTGGAATTTGGAAACAGAGAGATTTGCCTCCACCCGTTGGCATGAGTACCAGCGCGTCGTGGCCGTCGATCAGGTGTTGAATAATATGTTCTTGTTCACCGCGAAATTCATTATAACCGAAGACATCGTGAAGTATGGTTTTAGCTGAGTCCATGGAGCACTACCCTATTGAGAAATTACATAAATTCAATATAACTCATTCATTAAAAACAAGATAGGGATTTATAACATACTTCCTGGCAAGGCGAAAGTTAATTAAGCAACTATTTCTTAGGTAAAAAACCTTTACCGACCACGTGCCCATCAACGGTGTCACCGTAGAGGCAATCATGATTGTGGTACTTGGCTTTAGTTTCGGCAATATTCCCCTTAAAGCGAGGGTCTTGAGGCCGAGGCTGGCTATTAATAAAGGCGGCAATATCCCATGCCTCGTCGGCGGTGAGGGTAAATCCATGTTGATAAGGCATTTTGCTTTGGATGAAGGCAGCTGCAGTGGGAAGAACATGCATACCAGCCCCCCAGTTATAGCTACCATTGCCCCAAAGCGGAGGGAAAATATATTTATCAACGGGCAGCATTTTTCGGGTTGGTTTGCGATGGGTACTGATTTTCATGCCTTCCCCATTTTCGCCGTGACAACTGGCGCACTGGGTTTTATAGAGGGCGGCCCCGGCTTTAGGGCTTGGTTTTTTAGTCGATGGAGCAAGCTTAATGAAGCCACGACCCGGCAATTGAACGTCTGTGGGCGCGCCAGTTGATAGCCAAAACATGTACGTGCTCAGGGCGAGCATCAGGTGATCATCTAACGGTGGCTTTTTCCCATTCATACTATAGAGGAAACAATTTTGCACCCGCATTTCAATAGTTTCGACTTGTTTATGTTTTTCTTGATAGGACGGATACATGGGGTAAGCGGCCCACATGGGCGCGGCATAGGCCTCTCTACCACTGTCTAAATGGCAGTTCCCGCAGGTTAAATTATTACCAACATACTGAGGGGCAACTACCGCGGTATGATCAAAAATATACTTGCCCAGCGTTACCATTTTGCCAAAGTAGTTGTTGGGAAGGCTAGATTCGAGCGGGGGTTTAAAGGTCGCTGGCTGATCGGGGGCTGCGACCACGTCCGTGGCAATGCAAATTGTGGAGGCCAAAAGCTGCAATCTGACCCATGTCTTAAAATGCTTATTCATCAATCCGAGCTATCCCTAAGAAGAAAGATTGCGTAAAGAGTAGCATAAGTTTGTCGAGGTTGCCGGAGATAATCATCGTCAAAAGTGGCAAATGCTGTTGATTCTGCTTATAATACAGCAACACGTATTAAAAAATCACCTAGGTTGAGTATGGATTTAATTTTCGATTTTGATGGAACCTTAGTCAACAGTTTTCCCAGCGCCATGCTTGCTTTTAATCGGGTTGCGGTTCAGCTAGGGTTTGCGCAGATCGCACTGGATGAAATCGACAATCTACGGGATTTAAGCTCGCAAGAACTCATTGATTATTTACAGGTGCCTCGCTATAAAATTCCGCGAATGATATTGCAAGCACGTAAAGAGATGAATAAAGAAATCGGAAAAATGCTCCCCATTGCTCACTTGACACCGGTGTTGAAGACGCTCAAGGCAGATGGTATTTCCTTGGGTATTCTAACGTCTAATTCACAGAAAAATGTTACAGAGTGGCTGGAGAGTCAGCAAATCGCCGATCTTTTTAATTTTATTCAGATTGAGACTAGTTATTTTGGTAAAGCTCGGGTACTAAAGAAATTACTCGCAGCCCAACATATTGATCGCGAACATGCCTTTTATATTGGTGATGAAACCCGTGATATTGAAGCTGCGAAACAATGCAATATTTATTCTGTTGCTGTGACGTGGGGCTTTAATTCAGAGAAGGTGCTTTCGCAATATAACCCTCATCATATTGTGAGAAAACCTGCGGATATTTTAGCGATTTGTAAAGCAACTTAAGGAGTGAGTGAATGATGAAGCGAAAAATATTAGGGTTACTAGTGGGCTTAAGCTTATTTTTTACCCCCTTTGGTTACAGCGCAGATGTCGACGTCGATGTTGAATGGGGTTATACCAATGATAATGGTCCCGCATTTTGGCCCCAACTTTCACCACTCTTTAAAGATTGCGCCAATGCCGGTACTCAAAGTCCCATTTCAATTCCTACCGGCGCTGATTTAACGGAACCCGCACTTTCTTGGCATTACGTGCCCGGCCAATTTAAAATGAATCGGAATCAACATAATCTTTTCCTCTACTATACGGGCAACCCAGGAGACGAATATATCAACTGGGGTGGTAAGAAGTACTTCTTGCAGGAAATTCATTTTCATACTCCGGGGGAGCATCAGTTGGATGGTAAAGCATTTCCCATGGAAGCGCATTTTGTCCATCGCAACGCCGATGGTGAAGAACTGGCGCTAGGTATCTTACTAGCACCAGGCTCCTTTAATTATTTCTTTAGCCAATTGTTCACAAATCCCATACCGGCACCCAATGCAGCGAATCAACCGTTTATCACCTTAAATCCAGTATGGGTACTGCCGGCGAGAAGTGATTTTTACCACTACCAAGGCTCATTAACAACCCCGCCCTGTGGGGCTATAACCTGGGTGGTATTGCAGCAGCCGGGTTCACTTGCGGGCGAGCAGATGGATCAGTTCCGATCTCAAGTGACGGCGTTTAATGCGAGGCCTATTCAGCCTTTGGGGAATAGAGTGGTGAGCCGTGGTTCAGCATTTCGGGCCAGTGATTTGTAAGTGAGTGTTATTAGCGTTACTGACGCCGGGTACTGAATTTCCTCCCCGGCGTTGTCATCCTTCTCCATTTCTTTTGGTCACCACTAGCTAATTCTTAGCTAAATATTAAGTAAAACTTCAACCAATCATTCACTTGTAAAAAAATCAAACAGAACTATTCTTAGGAAATAAGTAGTAAATATAGGTTGTTCAAATAATCCCGATATCAGCATAAAAAATAAGGCTGCTCATGGATAAGAACACACAAAAATTCATTTTATTTAAACTAGATACGGTATGTCATGCACTTTCCGTAGACTATGTAAATCGTGTTATTTTGGCGGTTGAAATAACTCCGGTGACAACCCAGAGCAATGAAGCCATTCTAGGGGTCATTAACCTGCAAGGGCAAATAGTTCCCGTCATCGATATCAGGACAATTTTTCATTTATCTCCACGTGTATTAACAGTAAATGATCAAATGATTATTTTTAAGTCCGCCAGTGGTGAATTGCGAGCGTTCGTAGCAGATGAGGTGGTGGGGGTTACTGCGATCGATAATGATTTATTAGCCAGTGATAAAGAAAAGACTGGCACAAGCAACGGTGAAACCACCCTAGCAAATCCAGAATTCGGCGTTTTATTCATCCATAATCCTGAATCGTTGATGACATCCAAGGAGGTAAGTCATGGATGATGGCTTACCACTGTCGTTGCAAGCTGATCTAAAAAAATATTTTCTCGAAAAGATGGGCCTTCAATTCTCAGGAGTGCGGGAGAAAGACTTAGTACGGGGCCTTAAATTAATCGTTCAAGAAATGCAATTTACTGATCTTGAGGCAGGGGCAGAGTGGCTATTAACAACACCGATGACGCCAGCGTTGATGGAAACGATATCATGCCACCTAACCATAGGTGAAACCTACTTCTTTCGTGATCCGCCTTACTTTGATATCCTTGAAAAAAAGATTTTACCTAATCTGCTCTATTCAGAGTTCAATACAGATAGACGATTGCGTGTCTGGAGCGCGGGGTGCTCCACTGGAGAAGAAGCTTATTCGTTAGCTATCTCCATTAGCAAAGTATTTCCAGACTTAAAGTCATTGGATCTTACGTTGTTGGCAACTGATATTAATGGGAAATCATTAGCCCAGCTAAGAAAGGGTTCTTATAGAGAGTGGTCTTTTCGTAATGCTAAATCCGAGATAAAAGAACAGTATTTTGATCGAGACGCTGAAAATAACTATTTGGTAAAACCATTCATAAAAAAAATGGTAACAGCGAACTACCTCAATCTTGCTGTAGACAAATACCCATCGCTTGAGAATAATACGAATGCGATGAATGTTATTTTTTGTCGAAACGTGCTCATGTATTTGTCGCCTGAAAAAGCTGGGATTGTAGTGAAGCAGTTAACAGATTGTTTGGCGCCAGGCGGTTGGTTAGTGGTCAGTGCTTGTGAGTGTGGTCAACCCTATTTTAATCAACTAAAAACGGTAACATTTTCTAACTTAACTTTTTATCAGAAAGATGTTTGTGAATTAGCAAGAAGTGATGATGTTCTATTTAGAATAGATGTGGCCAGTTTGCGAAACTTAAGTAGTGATCATAAAGCAGTAAGGGTTGCTGAAATAAAACCACAGTTAAATGAACCTGAAGATATCTACAAGACTGCAATCAGTCTGTATGAGCAAGGGCAATATGAAAAGGTAATTGCTTATATCGAAAATCTTAGTGAGAAAAAATTATCTGACACAAAAGTTATAGAAATGCTTGCACGATCCCATGCAAATGTTGGTCAGCTCGAAGTCGCTAAAAAATGCTGCGAAAAGGCTATTAAATTAGCGAAAGACGATGTGCACATCTATTACCTGTATGCGCTTATCTTGGAAGAGTTAGGGTTATTTGACGAAGCTTTAATCATATTTAAGCAAATATTGTATCTTGATCGTGGGTTCATTCTTGCTCATTATAACTTAGGGCAAATTTCTAAACATTTTGGGCGTGATAAAGAGTCCAGTAAGCATTTTTCGAATGCGAAATCATTGGCAATGCGTTTCGAGCCGGAACAGATTATACCTGAGTCAGAAGGGATAACCGCCAAACGATTAATTGAAGTCATAGAATCATCGCAGGATAAAAAAATACATGAGTAGTGTTGAAATAGAGGGTTGAGGGTATGCGTACACAAAAAGCTGTAGATAAAAAAGTAACAAGCGCGAATGAAATTTTAAAGAAGCGCGCCATTGCCTTGTCAAAGCCATTGCTTGACGATAGTAAAAATCAAGATGACATTGTTCAACTGCTGATGTTTAAACTGGGTAGTCAAAGTTATGGTGTTGAAATTAATTATGTTCAAGAAGTTAGCACCTATAAGGAATTCACACTGCTGCCAAAAGAGTCAAGCCTAATTTTAGGGTTAGTTAATATTCGCGGTAGAATTTTTACTATTTTTAACTTAAAAAATCTGTTTAATTTGACTGATGACTTAGCAAAAACATCAGGAAGGGTCATTATTTTAAACAGTGGAGATATAAATTTAGGCATAAGTGTGGATGCAATTAATGGGGTTATTTCCTGCCCGAGTGAAAATATAAAGTCAGCGGTAGAAACATTGAGCGCAGCTGAAAAAGACTATATTTGCGGAGTTACTAGTGAGGGTATTGGGATAATAAGTCTTGAGAATATAGTGCTTGAAAGAAAGAAAATAATGAAAAAGGTATAGCGTTAGTATTTTATAGGGAATTTCTCAAAATAAATGAGAGGACTTATCCATGAGTGGTCAAGATAACGAATTCATAGCTAAGCTAATAGCCACTTTTAGAATAGAGGCAGAAGAACACCTATCTTCGATAGTCAATACGATATTTCTTTTAGAAAAGGATTCTAATGTTGAAGATTATGAGCCCCATTTAGAGTCTATCCATCGAGAAACCCATAGTTTAAAAGGCGCTGCAAGGGCCGTTAATCTTACTAATGTCGAAATAATTTGTCGAACGCTTGAAGATGTATTTTCAGCGTGCAAACAAAAAAAACTTCAATTATCGACGGATTTATTTGATACCATCCACCAAGCGTTAGATGTCATTGTTAAAATATTGGGCGCTGATCCATTAACAGGTAATTGTAACTTTGAAGATGTTAATTTAGTTAAACACTGTTTGGATGAACTAATGGCTGGACGGATATTGGAAGTTGGAGAGAAAAAGCCAAGTATAGAAATGGGGCAGCAAACAATTACTCTTGAGACTGTACGCATACCGATGCCGAAGTTGGCTTCATTATTGCTCGAAATGGAAGAGATGATATCAATAAAATTGCTTATTAAGCAGCGACTGAATGAATTGTCTGAACTTAAATTATTACTGAATCAGTATAAACGTGAGCAGGATGATTATTGCGCTTCTTTTAAAAAAGCGAGTAAGTTATTAGGCGGTAATGATGGTTTATCTTATGCGCGATCAGAGCTTGATAAAAAGTTGACTGATTATTACCCCTGGAGTGAGCAGAAATTCAAGATGTTAATCAGTAAGGTGGTCCAATTGCATAAGGAAATTTCTCACGATTCGCATTTTATCGATATCAGTGTTGACAATCTTCTTAACGAAACTAAAAAAATATTATTATTTCCATTTTCAAGCATATTAAATATTTTTCCGAAAGTCGTTCGAGATCTTGCTAAAGACAGTCATAAAGAGATTGATTTGGTCATTAAGGGCGATAATATTGAAATTGATCGGCGCATATTAGATGAGATAAAAGACTCGTTAATCCATATTGTTCGCAATGCCGTTGATCATGGCATATTGATAATGCAAGAGCGTCAGGCGCTTGGTAAGAAACCCAATGGAACTATTACTATTACCATTAGCCAATTAAGTGCGCGCGAAGTCGAGATTGTCATTAATGATGATGGTCAAGGCGTTGATATCGACGCACTTAAATTAGCAGCTGTTAAGCACGGTATTTTATCCAGCGACGATGCTTCGCTGGTTGCAGAGGATGCAGCAGTAGACTACCTGTTTTATTCCGGAGTTTCAACTAAAGGAACGCTCTCCGATCTTTCAGGCCATGGTCTCGGGATGGCCATTGCGAAAGAAAAGGTTGAAAAATTAGGCGGTAATATCTTCGTTGAAAGCCAACGTGGCATAGGCACAACGTTTAAGATTAAGTTGCCGGTTACGTTATCAACATTTAAGGGTATTCTGTGCCAAGCTGAAAATGAATCATTTATCGTACCAACGCACCAAGTTGAACGGGTGTTAAGGGTTAAACAGGCCGATATACTCTTAATCGGAAATCAGCCAGTGATTAATCTTGCGGGTGAAGTTCTTCCTTTATTTCATTTATCTGCTGTCTTGTCATTACCCCGTGTCCAAGAAACTACCGATAAGCTTTATTTTCCACTATTGGTTGTTCGTAAAGGTGACAAGCTGGTTGCGTTGTTTGTCGATGAAATAGTGAGTGAAACCGAGATATTAGTTAAAACGATCACAGGCTCAGCTACGGTTGGTAAAATTATTACAGCAGCAACAGTTTTGGGATCAGGTCATGTTGTCCCTATCCTCAATATGAGCGAGTTGGATATGTTTTTAAGCGATGAAGCTTTATATATGGCTACTCAGTTATCAGATAATCCTGAATCATTAATTAATGAAAAGGAAATATTGCTCGTTGATGATTCAATCACTACGCGAATGTTGTTAAAAAATATATTAGAGACAGCGGGATATCGTGTTACTACTGCCGTCGATGGAATAGATGCACTGAACAAAATCAAGCGAAATAGCTTCGCTCTTTTGGTGACTGACATCGAGATGCCTAATATGGATGGTTTTGGATTGATAGAACGAATCCGTGCTGATAAAGCTTTATCGACCTTGCCTGTTATTATTATTACGACCCGGGAATCAAAAGAGGATCGGATTCGAGGCATTGATGTGGGGGCGGACGCTTATATCGTGAAGAAAGGACTTAATGATACTGATTTGATTGAGGTAATTTCTGAGCTGATTTAGGAGAGTGAATGTGAGCTATCTATCGACGCCGGACTTAAAAAAATGGCAAGAAATAAAATTAATTGCGATCGGCGTATCGACTGGGGGACCTATGGTATTACAAACCATATTAACCAATTTAGCCCCGCATTTTCCACCCATCGTTATCGTACAACACATTAGCACCGGTTTTTTACCTACCATGGTTAATTGGTTAAAAGATACTACTAAAAGAAATATTGTTATCGCAACGCAATTTGAACCTCTGGTATTTGATCATGTGTATTTTGCGCCTGACAACTTTCATACGGGGGTAAGCAAACGAAATTGCATCTACCTAAGTCAAGACTCCCCTGAAAATGGTGTAAGACCTGCGGTTTCTTACCTATTTCGCTCTACCGCTGAAAATTTTGGAGGCAAAGCCATGGGGGTAATTCTCACCGGAATGGGACGTGATGGTGTGGTTGAATTAAAAAAGTTGAAGGAGTCTGGTGCGATTACTGTAGCCCAAGATAAACTTAGCTCAATTGTTCATGGCATGCCTGGTGATGCCATCCTTAAAGATGCTGTTGATTATGTGTTAACACCCTTGCAAATAGCAGAGCTTATTAAAAAGGTGACGATCGAACCAAACAAATGATGAGATTGGGGACCTGTTATGAATATTAATACATCGATTGAAAATAGCCATTATAAAGTTTTAATTGTGGAAGATAGTATAACCCAAGCGATGAGGTTGCAATATACCTTAGAGTCTGCCGGCTTCATTGTCACTCATTCTGAAAATGGTGCTAATGCTCTTGAAATTTTGCCTGCGCTGAAACCTCACTTAATGATTAGTGATGTTGTTATGCCCGGGATGGATGGTTATGGCCTGTGCCGCGAAGTACGCAATATTCCTGAAATGAATTATATGCCAATTATCTTGTTGACTTCATTATCGGATCCGGATTATGTAATCCATGGCCTTGAATGCGGTGCAAATGGCTGGGGATTGGCCGTGATGATGAAGTGATTGTCCCAGACTTAACCTTCATCGCCACTGCAAACGCGGTACGTCTTGCCGGCGCTGATGTGAAATTAGTGGATATCGAGCCTGATCGTTTTACCCTCGATGTTAATAAAGTATTGAAGGCCATTACGCCCAAAACCCGTGCGATTATGCCTGTCGATGTCAATGGACGCGGGGCTGATTATGAAGCCTTACGCCAAATTTGTGATACCTATAATTTACATCTGGTGTGTGATGCCGCCGAAGCTTTAGGGTCGAAATGGGAAGGGCGGTTCTTAGGTAATTTTGGTGATGCGGCCTGTTTTTCTTTTTCGCCAAATAAGACGCTAACTACTGGGCAAGGCGGGATGATTGCCACCAATAACACCGAACTTTATCATCGACTCAAAGAATTAAAAGATCAAGGTCGACGTAATACCGGAACCGGTGGTGATGATTTACATCCGGTATTAGGTTTTAATTTTAAATTTACTAATTTACAAGCCGCGGTGGGAATGGCCCAGTTTGATCGCTTGGAAGGGCGCCTTGAGCATGCCGGGTTACGTGATCAATGGTATGCCCATGCCTTGGCAAAGACGCCGCATATTCAAGTACCACCCTTGCCCCTTAATGGCGAAGTGCGTCAATGGACAGATGTGTTGTGTGATAAACGTCACCTGTTAAAAACGGCGCTTGATGCCGCTAATATTAGCACCCGTTGCTTTTGGTTTCCTTTACACCGGCAACAACCTTATTTGCAAAAGGATGCGGATTTTCCTAATGCTATTGCGGTGTCTGATCGCGGTCTTTGGTTGCCCTCTTGTTTTGATATTACCGAAGCGCAGGTACACTTCATCAGTGGTATTATTCATGAGGTTGCATCGTCATGGTAACAGAACAAGTGGTTGTCGTTAGCTTAGATAAAGATGTATTGACCCTGGTTGATGCAATGCCACATTTAGCGCCGCTCGGTTTTCTCGATGCCAGCCTTGAGGCTTACGATAGTTTTTGGGAAAACCTGGGGGCAGACGAAGCTTGGTCATTGTTAAAAGATGAACATCCTGAATTGAAGGCGATATTAGCCGTGGATCCACCACGGTTGCGCCGTTTATTAGCGCAGCATTACGGATTAGATAATTTATTGACGTTGGTCGCTGAGCGTACATTTATTGATCGGACTACCCAAATCGGCGCTGGCAGCATCGTCCAGCATGGGTGCAGCATTATGCGCGATGTTGACATCGGCACTGCGTGCAAAATTAATATGAATTCGACCTTGCATCATGATGTGAAGGTGGGCAATTATTCAACCATCGCGCCGGCTTGTACCTTGTTGGGGCGGGTGGAGGTTGGTGAGGGGTGTTATATTGGCGCAGGGGCGGTGATATTGCCGCGCATCAGGATTGGTGATGGTGCAACGGTGGGGGCAGGGGCGGTGATTGTTAAGCCGGTGGCGGATAATGTGACGGTGGTGGGGGTGCCGGGTAGGGAGTTGGACGAATTTCAGCTAAACCGTAACTAAAAAACGCTGTCATTCCCGCGAAGGCGGGAATCCAGGAAAAGAGAGCCAATTTTTATGTCTTCTTCTTTAGTTGAAAAGCGTGCTTGGGAATCACCGACCAATTTTCCGGTGGTTTTTTCAAAATTGTGGAGGGCTTCGATGTAGGTTTTCTTTTCCTGGATCCCCGCCTACGCGGGGATGACACCGGTTTTGGAACCTAGTAATGCTGTCTGCTATTTTAGTAAACAGTTATTGAGGATGACAACCCCTCCCAATTTTGCTACCATCCCCTCATCAAATCATAGGACAACCATAAGGAGATCCCCCTTGCAAGCAAGCCATTTGCCAGACTCTTTCGCAGACAAGAATGTCTGTATACTCGGATTAGGTTTTGTTGGCTTAACTTTAGCCACCGTCATGGCCGATGTCGGTTTTAATATCATCGGGATTGAAACGCGAGATGAAGTGTTAACCCTGTTAAAATCCGGTGACCCGCATTTTTTTGAACCAGGCCTTTCTAATCATTTAAAACATGCCCTTAACAAAGGCCATCTAACCGTCTTTAAAAAGATCCCAGCGAATTGTATCGCCACTGTCTATATCGTCACCGTTGGCACTCCCTTGAGCCAAAGTGGGCGCGTGAATTTAGATAGCGTCATCAATATCGCCAATGAAATTGCAGCTGGGCTCAAAGACGGCGATATGATCATCATGCGCTCGACCCTAAAGTTAGGCACTACCCGCAATGTGGTCAAACCTATTCTTGACAAAACCGGTAAAAATTATTCCATCGCTTTTTGTCCCGAGCGCACCGTTGAAGGTCAAGCCATTTCAGAACTGCGTTATTTGCCGCAAATTATCGGCGCCGATGATTTACACACCAGCAATCGTGCCGCTCAATTATTTCAAATGATTACTCCTACTGTGGTCAGAGTCAGTGATTATGAAACCGGCGAAATGATTAAATTAATCGACAATGCCAAACGCGATGTGATGTTTGGTTATGCTAACGAAGTTGCGCGTTTGTGTGATGCGGTGGGTATCAGTGCTGAAGAAGTGATTACCTCTGGGCGCTTTGGTTATTCCCGCACAGACTTACCCATGCCAGGGCCTGTAGGTGGACCGTGTCTTTCAAAAGATTCGCATATTCTTGCAGAAAGCTTCGAAACCTATGGTATTTCTCCGGCGATCACTGTGGCGGCTCGTAACGTCAACGAAAATCAACCTAATGAAATTGCCGAGTTTCTTCACCATACCCTCAAGCAAGACACCTTTCCTGCAGCGCTTAAAATTGCTTTTCTTGGTATTGCTTTTAAAGGACAACCTGAAACCGATGATGTTCGTGGCACAGTGGCGAAAGAAATTATTGACGCGCTGGTGGCAAAATTCCCAAAAGCGGTGTGTCATGGCTATGACCCTGTGGTTGCAGCCGAGGCGATTGCTGAGTTTGGATTAACGCCCGAATCAACATTGGAAGCCGCCACGCAAAATGCCCACTTAGTGGTGATTATGAATAATCATTCTGTTTTTGCAAAAATGCCATTAGAGGCGTTAGCACAACACATGGCAAAGCCCGCAATCATTTATGATTTTTGGAATTTATTTATCCGCAGTCGCTTGCAGTTGCCCGTCGGTATTCAATACATCGCCTTGGGTAGTCACCAATGTCCCATCAAAGGCATTGAGTCGCCCTATAAAACTGCAGGCACTGTCAGCAAAGAGGAAATTGTAGCATGAACAAGAATAAGAAATTTCTGGTAACAGGTGGCAGTGGATTTATTGGTAGTGCTCTTTGTCATCGCTTAGTGAAAGAGGGTTATGGAGTCCGAGTTCTCGATAATTGCTATCGTTCTAATGCCCAACGCCTTGCCAGCATTGCCACAGAGATTGAGTTTATCCAAGGTGATATTCGTGATTTTGACGTGGTTAAAAAGGCAATGCACGGTGTTGATGGCGTTTTACATTTGGCCGCCATTAACGGTACTGAAAATTTTTATGAACACCCGGATTTGGTTTTAGAAGTGGGTGTTAAAGGCATGTTGAATGTATTGGATGCATGCAAAGCAACTAATGTCAAAGAATTATTTGTGGCTTCAAGTTCGGAAGCTTATCAATCACCCGCACAAGTGCCCACCGATGAAAGTGTGCCGTTAGTGGTGCCTGATGTATTAAATCCTCGTTATTCTTATGGCGGCTCCAAGATCATTAGCGAATTATTAGCCTTGAACTATGGCCGTACCTTTTTTGAGAAAGTGGTCTTATTTCGTCCGCATAATGTCTATGGACCGGATATGGCATGGGAACATGTATTACCGCAATTTATTATTCGCGCTTTACACGCTATTGAAAAAACACCGCGCGGCCCGGTGCCTTTTAAAATTCAAGGCGATGGTTTACAAACGCGAGCATTTACCCATATCAATGATTTCATTGACGGCCTTATGGTCCTCGTTGAAAAGGGTGTGCATATGAATATTTATCATATTGGTAATCCAGAAGAATTAACGATTGGTGAAGTGGCGACCCAAGTGATGCGCCATTTTGGCCGTGACATCTCTTTGGAAACGTCTGCCAATTTAATGGGATCAACCTTACGCCGATGCCCGGATATTAGCAAACTACAACAACTCGGATTTGCCCCAAAAATTTCTTTTGCACAAGGGTTGCCTGATATTGCTAACTGGTATCAGCAAAATAGTGCCCTCGCTAAAAATACATGTGAAATATAAGGAAACTAAAAATGACAGAGCTGTCCCCTTTGAACTCAAAACCGATCACGGAATGTCAAATTTGTGGCAATCAGGATCTGACTTCAGAATTATTTTTAGGCCATGTGCCTTCCGTCAACAGTATGCCTGATATTCACTCAGCACCCACTATTGAATTGCGCTTTCCGCTAGAACTTAAAAATTGCGAGCAATGTAAGCTGGTGCAAATTGGCTATGATGTTGATCAACGCATTTTATTTCCCCACAGTTACCCTTACTTAAGTGGTAGCACGAAAATTCTCCGCGATAACTTTAATCAACTTGCTGATGAAGTCGCGGGCGTTATTGATTTGAAATCCACGGATTTGGTGATTGATATTGGTGCTAATGACGGCACGTTGTTAACACCCTTTAAGAAAGCAGGTTACCGCGTTCTGGGTATTGAGCCTTCTCAAGCGGCTGATGTGGCCCGTGCCAATGGCATTGAGATGATGAAAGCTTATTTCAATAAGCAAACTGCCTTTGATGCGGTGAAGAAATACGGTAAGGCTAAGGTTGTGACTGCGGCCAACGTATTTGCACACATGACCAATACCCATGAAATTGTCGATGGGATTAAAGATTTACTGGATAATAATGGCCTCTTTATTTCAGAAAATCACTACCTTATCGCGCTGATTGATACCCTGCAATATGACACCATCTATCATGAGCACTTACGTTATTACTCGGTGACGAGTTTAGTTCATTTATTTAAACAACACGATATGGAAGTGATTCGGGTTAAACGCATTCCCACCCACGGCGGTTCAGTTCGGGTTTACGCGGCCCGTAAAGGGCAATTCCCGATTGATGCCTCGGTTGCAGAAATATTAAAGGCTGAAGATCATGCCGGTATTAATAACGGTAACTTGCTTAAGAATTTCAAAAAGCGCGTAGCCAATTCCAAGATTGAGTTATTACAGTTATTGGCTGAATTGAAAAAAGAAGGCCATCGTATTTATGGTATTGGTGCGCCCTCGCGCGCGAGTACGTTGATTAATTATGTCGGCATCAATGAAGATTTGGTAGATTGTGTTATGGAAATCAGCACGTCCCACAAAATCAATAAGTTTATTCCTGGAACGCGGGTGCCGGTGCTTGATGAAAAGAAACTGTATGAAGATCAGCCTGAATACGCGTTGTTATATTCTTGGCATATTGCGGATGAATTGGCCCATAATTTACGCAAACGTGGATATCGAGGCAAGTTTATTGTGCCTTTGCCGGAACCGAGGATTATTGACGGGGAATAAAGGCTGTTGAGAAAACAACAAATGAACATATTCACTAAATCTTGGTTTAAAATCGCCTCAAGCCTCGGCATTGGCGCTTTTTTCCTCTATTTGGTTTTGAAAAACACCAATGCCACCGAAGTCCAACAAATCTTAGCCCATGCTAATTTAGAATGGTGCTTCGGTGCTTTGCTCTGTTATGGCTTGGCCATCGGTCTGCGTAGTCTCCGTTGGCAAAAATTGTTAAATCATCTTAACCATCTTGATTATCCCCAAGTCTTAAAATCATTGATTGTCGGCTATTCCATCAATAACATCCTCCCCGCACGCCTTGGCGAAATATTCCGCGCCGATTATGTAAAACGCAATTATCAGCTCAATCGCACTGAAGTTCTCGGTAGTATCGCCATAGAACGTCTGCTCGACGGCCTTATTGTCATAGGGGCGTTATGTATCGGCATCTTAGGGGTAGAAGCGAAGTCTATTCACGGTTCCATCATTATCCCGCTTTGTATCACTTCCGCCATCGTTTTCGGGATGACCGCACTCGTATTTATTATTTTTGGTGGCGAGCGTCAGTTTACGATTTTTAAAAAACATCCGTTTCTCCAAGCGAAAATTTGTCAATTTGCGCAAGCGATTGGGGTGCTTCGCCATCGCTCGATTGTACCTATACTGATTTTAAGCATTATTATCTGGACTTTTGAAATCCTCAGTATCGCCTGTATTATGAATTTTGCGGGTATTCATTTAACCGTTTTACCAATGCTCGTTGCCATTGGCGTAATTAGCTTGGCAACCTTGTTACCGTCACCGCCAGGTTATCTTGGCACCTTGCAATATGCGTATGTCTTAGTCGTTGCGCCTTTTGGTTTTGATGCCGCCCAAGGATTAGTCGCCGCGACTGCCAGCCAAATTTTTCTCATGGGATCCTTAACCTTAACCGGGCTTGGGATCTTGGGGTTTGATTTATTCAATCGATATAGAGTTAAGTATTTTTATCCAGCATCGAGGGTGCAATGATGACAATGGGATCGAGTCAATTAACCATTTTATTACCGGTACGCAATGAAGCCCTTAATTTGAAAATAATGCTCAAATTATTGAAGGCGGTTTTAGATATTCCCCATGAAGTACTGGTTATTTATGATGATGAAAACGATGTGGCTCCTATCATTGTTAATGAGATCTATCGACAATATCCCAATGTCCAAGCCGTGTTTAATCAACAGGGCAGGGGCGTTGCTAATGCTATCCGCTGTGGCGTTGCTGCCGCAACGAGCGAACGTATCCTCATTTTTGCGGCCGACGAGGTTGGCCCTATCTTGGCGATTGAAGACATGATCGAATTGATGGACGGGGGCGTTGAATTTGTGAGTTGTACCCGTTATGCGTATGGCGGGCGTCGTTTAGGGGGTTCGTTGCTCGGGCATTTATTATCATTCCTGGCGAATAAATTCTTGCGCTTGTTCTCAAGTGTAGCCCTGACCGATTCTACCACCGGCATTAAAATGTTTCGAAAATCGGATTTCTCGCGATTAACCCATGATAGTTTTTCTGCTGGCTGGGCTGTTGCCTTTGAGATGGCGGTCAATGCCCAGATTTTGGATTTGAAACTAGGAGAGGTGCCTATTATTTCTATCGATAGGCTTTATGGCGGAAAATCGACGTTCCAAGTTATTCCTTGGATCAAAGGCTATCTCAATTATTTCTGGTTAGCGATGACAAAATTGCCGGTTACTGCGAAAAAGCCAGCGGTGGCGTTGAAGATTCCCCTTAATATTAATGGGGCAGAATTGGAAGCGGAATAGTTAGGTTTCTATAAAGATCAGAAAAATTCTTTAAAGTGTCCATCCGATCTGTCATCCTGAACGTAGTGAAGGATCTCGACGCTCGGTGTTAGAACAATCCTACCTTCTTTACCGTTTCTGGTTCTCTCACTACCGCGGTGATCGAGGCACGCCAAGCCATTTTTCAATTCTTAATTACCGCGCGTCGAGATCCTTCACTGCGTTCAGGATGACAGCTGGGGGAAATCAACCTTTTGCTGACTTCTTTGCGGACTGTCATCCTCGCGTCAGCGGGGATCCAGGGTTCGGAGCGCCGTTCTCTGGATTCCCGCTATCGCGAGAATGACAGCTTAATATCTTAAAAGTTATACAGGCACCGCGAGCCATTAGGCTCACACGCCAACACATTTCCAAAATCACCCCAATCACTGAGCACAATCCGTTGCCGCCACTCTTCATCTTTTGCATAACACTGGATCCCCGGACGATGAGTATGCCCGTGGATCAGTAACTTGACCCCATGTTCAATCATCACCCGTGCCACTTCGTCTTCATTGGCATCAAGAATGGCTAAATCGCTGCCCGCTGTATGTTTTTTACTGCGATAACGATAATAGCGTGCCACCCACCGACGCAGCCATAACGGCTTTGCTAAAGCCCATTGCTGCCACTCAGGGTTATTGGTTTTTAATCGGGCTTTTAAATAAGCCACATCATCTGTACACAGCAAGTCGCCATGCATGAGTAGGGTGGGAGTACCGTACAGATCTAAAAGGTGGTGGTCGGTCAATAATTGACAACCGGTTCGTTCGGCAAAGCCTTGTCCTAAGAAAAAATCTCGGTTTCCCCGCATAACGAACAGCTTTGTTCCTGTTTCTGTACATTGTTTCAGTGCATTGGTAATGTGTTGAGCAAAAATCGATCGGTCATCATCCCCCAACCAAACCTCAAATAAATCTCCGAGGATATAGAGGGCTTCAATATCGTTCCCCATCGTCTTTAAAAAATCGAAGAAAATTTGGTTTCTTGCCGGCTCTTGGGCACTCAGGTGGAGATCGGAGATGAAAAGAATAGTCATGGGTCAATGATTCTTAAATGGAGTATGGATGATTTTAATATGATTTTAGGCTGTTGTCACCTTAGGTGGCCTCCCCGCAGCTGTTATCCCCGCTGAAATTGGAATTTCCAGCTTGTCAGTTTGGCGTACCTCCCTATTGCTGTAAGCCCCTTTGGGAGTTATCATAATCAATCCATTATGCGTTGAAACAATCAACAGTGATCCCTAGGATATTTATGACGAATAAACCGACTAAAACCCGATTTTGCCCAAGCCCCACCGGTCTCATCCACCTGGGAAATACCCGAACAGCGCTCTTTAATGACCTCTATGCGCGCAAAAATCAAGGCATTTTCCTGCTGCGGATCGAAGATACTGATGCCGAACGATCCAAAGAAGAATACACCGAACAGCTCCAGGACGATTTACGCTGGCTGGGTTTATTGTGGCATGAGGGGCCGGGGAAAGACCTTGGACACGCACCTTATTGGCAATCCAAGCGCCAAGCCGTTTATGATCGCTACTATACCGAATTAGAAACCAAACAATTAGCCTATCCTTGTTTTTGTACCGCAGAACAATTGGATCTAACCCGTAAGTATCAACAAGCTTCTGGCCAACCACCGCGTTATCCAGGAACCTGCCGTGCCCTTACGCCCGAAGTGGTTGCAAAAAAACGCGCTGAAGGTCTAAAGCCCACCCTGCGTTTCCATGTACCTCTTAAGACCGCCATTAAATTTCACGATTTAGTCCGTGGCGATCAATGTTTTCAAAGTGATGACATTGGCGATTTTATTATTCGCCGGGCAGATGGGACTGCTTCGTTCATGTATTGTAATGCGATTGATGATGCCTTAATGGAAGTGACCCACGTGTTACGTGGTGCTGATCACTTAACGAATACGCCGCGACAAATTATGATTTTACAAGCCCTCGGTTTACCGATCCCACACTATGGCCACATCTCGTTAATTTCGGGCTCCGATGGTGGTCGTTTATCAAAACGTGAAGGCAGTCAAAGTGTGAGTGAGATGCGCGAGGAAGGCTATTTTCCTGAAGCCATCAATAATTACTTAGGACGGCTTGGCCACTATTACGAAAGTAATGAGTATATGTCGTTAGACGAATTAGCAGCTAATTTTTCCATTGAACGTTTAGGTTCAGCGCCAGCGCGTTTTGATTTACAACAACTTCATTATTGGCAAAATCAAGCAATTATGGCAGCGAGCGTGGATAGACTTTGGGATTGGATGAAAGAGGCCATCGGTTTGTGGGTGCCATCGTCACTGCAACAAACTTTCGTCGAAACGGTGCGTTCAAATATTTTATTTCCACAAGACGCGGTGCAGTGGGCACAAATATTTTTCGCCGATGATTTGCGTCATAATGAAGAGGGAATGGCCATCTTACAAACCGCAGGCGTTGATTTCTTCACGAAAGCCCTCACTGCATTGGAAAAAACCGGCGCTGATTTTTCGCTTTGGTCTGCCGCCATTAAAGAAACCACTGGAGCGAAAGGCAAAGGCTTATTTCAACCCTTGCGTATTGCCCTAACCGGAACTTTGCATGGGCCTGAAATGTTACCCCTAGTCTCTCTATTGGGCGTGGAGTCTATTGAAACTCGACTTAAACAAGTGATCTTTCTTCTAGGAAACTAACGATGTTAACACTTTATAATAGCTTGACCCGCCAGAAAGAAGTTTTTACACCTATCCATCCAGGAAAGGTGGGGATCTATGTGTGCGGTATGACCGTTTATGATTATTGCCATATCGGTCATGGTCGGGTATTGGTTGCCTTTGATGTGATCACCCGCTATTTACGCTTTTGTAATTATGAAGTTAACTACGTTCGCAATATCACCGATATTGACGATAAAATTATTCAACGGGCGAATGAACAAGGCGAAACTTTGACTGCCTTGACTAATCGCTTCATCGCTGCAATGGGTGAAGATGAAGCTGCATTACAGGTATTGCCCCCGACGGCAGAGCCGCGTGCAACGGAGGCAATTCTGCAGATGATCGATATGATCAGCATCTTGATCGACAAAGGTTTCGCTTATGTGGGTACTACCGGTGATGTGTATTACAATGTGGAGCAGTTTGCCGATTACGGCAAATTAGCCCATAAAGAATTAGAGAGTTTACAAGCGGGGGCTCGTGTTGCTATTGTTGACGCTAAAAATAACCCCTTAGATTTTGTGCTCTGGAAAATGGCAAAACCCAATGAACCCGGATGGGAATCTCCCTGGGGTGTGGGCCGGCCAGGTTGGCATATTGAGTGCTCGGCGATGGCTACGACATGTTTAGGTAATCATTTTGATATCCACGGCGGCGGCTTTGATTTGAAATTTCCCCATCATGAAAATGAGATAGCGCAATCTGAAGCGGCAACGGGGGAAAAATTTGTTAATTATTGGTTGCACGTTGGGTTTGTTCAAGTCAATAAAGAAAAAATGTCAAAATCCCTCGGTAATTTTTTCACATTGCGCGAAGTGTTTGCGCGTTATCATCCTGAAGTGGTTCGTTATTTTATGGTGTTAAGTCATTATCGTAGTCCGGTTAATTATTCGGAAGAGTCATTGAATACGGCAGCAGAAGCGTTGGAGCGTTTGTATTTGGCGTTAAGAGGGATGCCTGTTGTGGTCGCAAGTGAAGACTCAACTTATGAACAAACATTTAAAGCGGCGATGGATGATGATTTCAATACGCCGGAAGCATTAGCGGTATTGTTTGAGTTAACCCGCCAGATCAATCGATTACGTAGTGAGAATCCTGATGAAGCAGCAATGTGTGCCGCAATATTACGCCGGTTGGCAACAGTATTGGGCTTTTTACAGGAAGATCCTGAAAGTTATTTGCAATCGACAACATCGATTGATGAGGCATTGCGGATTAAGATTGAGAAATTGGTTGATGAACGAGTGACAGCACGAAAAAATAAAGACTGGGCTCGTGCGGATGAGGTGCGTGCGGAGCTGACGGCGTTGGGGGTTTCGTTGGAAGATACCGCGGATGGGACGTTGTGGCGGTTGTAGAGGGAAAGATTGATCGCGTTGTCATCCTGAACGAAGTGCTGTATCTCCTACACAAGTTTTGAAAAACGCACTAATTGATT
>Ga0207103_10068_pt2 | contig 28083 bp, 26 predicted proteins | sample Alteio_BWMinHeat_81_FD_153546 | JGI IMG/M metagenome (GOLD analysis project Ga0207103, IMG submission 153546) | Enriched cells from forest soil in Barre Woods Harvard Forest LTER site, Petersham, Massachusetts, United States -... | ecosystem: Environmental > Terrestrial > Soil > Temperate forest >...
ATAAGTGCTGGTTACGGCCTGAGCTACCGCAAGGTTTTTGGCTTCATCGCTTCTCGTGACGAAAGAGGTCTGAACCCATAGTTTTGGAGATCGCGCACATTTGGAGTTCGAAGTTCCCGATATTGGGATTTATCCCTCGAACGTCGACGCTCATCCCCAAAGCAAACCTGTGCATCCCGTATTTCTTATTGCAAAGCGGAATCCAAAGTACATCTGCTCAGTTTTCAGTGACTTACGCGGGAATGCCTGGACTTGGCTACGGAAGCTGGAAGGTGAGTAGTTGCGGTCCGAAGCTGGATTTTGAGAGCTGGCGGTCGATTTCGTAGATTTGAATTTGAGATCTGTAGGTTGATGGCAGTAGTAGAGGGTCGGGCGCGATGTTCCATATTCTGGATATTTTGCAAGGCCGCAGGCGAATCATCGCGTCCGCATTTTGTGTTCGGTAATTTAATCCGAGGCGAACGTTTCCGTTCCAACCCACGAATCAGCAATTGAACTGAGATTCTTTTTGTAGGTCCGCGAGACCGTGAACTCTTCGCCGCCAGTGAGCCGGAGTAGATATTCTCCTGTGAGGCACGGCTGGATTTCGTCCACATACGCAACGTTGATGAGCGCTGAACGGTGAATGCGAATAAAGCCGTAGAAGCTGAGCTTTTCCGCCAACGTCGAGATCGACTCGCGTACCAGGTGAGAACCCGTCTGTTGCTGCAAAAGCACGTAGTTTCCTTCGGCTTTCGCAGCCATCACTTCGCTGGGATCAATAAAGATGATCTTGCCCTTCGCCTTAATTGCAATTTTCTTCGGCGAACGAATGGCTTTGCCGATATCGGGCATAGCACTTACTAATTTCGCAGCACGTTCTGCTTCGTTCCGGCGCGCGGCCACGTTCATGGCTTCGTGAATGCGCTCTTCCGAGAAGGGTTTCAGTACGTAGTCGACCGCGTGTTTTTCGAAAGCAGCCACGGCGTGTTGGCTATAGGCGGTAACAAAAATGACTGCCGGCATCGGCAGGTTTCGCTTCATCACAGCATCGAGCATCTCGATTCCAGATGTCTCCGGCATCTCTATGTCGAGCAGGAGCAGGTCGAAAGGTTCTTCCTGCAAACGATCGAGAGCTGCGATAGCGTCGTCGGCGGTCTCCACCGCCTCCACATCTTTCCTGGTTGATACGATGTTAACCAGGGCATTTCTTGCAAGCGGTTCGTCGTCCACGATCAATACACGCATCTATATTTTCTCTTTCTAAATCAGTGCACCGGACACCTGGTGCTTCGTCGCAGCTGGTTGCGAGCCAAGCACAGGGACCAGCACCGTAGCTGTGGCGAGTTTTCGATCTTCCGTCAGTTCAAACGAAAATCTCGCTTCCCCCGAGTACAGATAACGCAAACGCGCCCGCGTATTCTGCAGTCCTGTTCCTGTTCCTCCCTGGCGTTTGCCCCCCACACTGTTTCGAACCCGAAGCTCCAGAAATGGTTCCGCGAGTTTGCAAGAGATTTCAACCGTTCCACCTTCTCGCGAAACCGCCACGCCGTGCAAAATCGCATTCTCCACCAGCGGCTGAAGAATCAGCTCCGGCACAAGGAGTTGATTGATGTCCGGCGCAAGATCCCAGCGAACTTCCAGGCGGCACCCCAGCCGCATCTTCTCTAATTCCAGGTAAGATTCCGCGAACTTGATTTCCTTCTCCAGGGGAATCAATTCCACGGTCTGGTATTCCAGGGTGGTTCGCAGCAGACTCGAAAGTCTCAGCACCATGGCTTTGGCGCGGCGGCTATCCGTTTCAATGAGGGTGGAAATGCCATGTAACGTATTAAAGAGAAAATGGGGATGCAACTGGCTCTTCAAAACCTGTAGCTCGCTGGCCGCCAGCGCCTGTTGCAGTTCCAATCCTTCAACTTCCTGTCTATGTGCTTGTTGAAAATATTCGTACGCTTGCGCCGCAATCGTGATCCCTATATAGGTCCACGCCTGCGAGGCAAACCTGTACGTAATCTGTATAAGGCTATGCAATGACCGCGGCTCGAATTGTTGCGCGACGGAGTTCCATGGAGGAAGCAATACCCAACGAATACAAGCGAATGCCACCATGAATGGCCCAAAGCCAAGAACGTACACAGCAATTCTGCGCGCGGCTCGATCCTTCGTGATTGGATATCGATGCCCGATCAGAAAGATTGGAGGCGTCAAAATGGCGAACGTGAGACACCACGCCATATCGAGCTGGAGGTTTTGCCAAAAATGAAGGACCTGACCTCCCGGAGCCATGACGCGTAGATCCTGATTCACGATGCGAACATGGTGTTCTGTCGCGAGCAAGGACGCGAAACACAGCCAGAACAGCAGGGACCATAAATAGGCGAGCGCAATTTTTTTGATTCGGGGCAAATACAGCTCCCACTGGAATTTTAGCCGTTTTCGTGAACCCTGAATCGAGCCGTTACAAAGCTACAAATACATGATTCGAAACAACGCAAAATTGCGGTCATTATTGCTCACTTTCCAAAGATCTTCTACTCTTGCCACGTTAAGGTCTAAGGTACTGGGAGTGTTGATGGGAAACGCTAAGCGTCTATTTTTGAGCATCATCGTTCTACTCACATCGTTCGCGGCCGCTAACTTGGCCTGGGCCGCTCCCCAGCAAAATGTTTCGTCAGCCATCAACCCTGATAAGCCATTCGTCGCCGAGTATTACTACAAGGCGAAGTGGGGATACGCCGACGAATTCATCGCGCTCTTCAAGAAGAACCACTATCCCTTGCTGAAGAAGCAGATTGAGCTTGGCAGAATTCTGAAGGTCACCGCAACGGCCCCACGTTATCATGCGACCGAGGATGGCCGCTGGGACTATCGCGTCACGATCGTATTCAAGAACGCTGCCATCGCCAACGATGATTTCGATAGCCCTCCCTTGCTCAAACAGCTATTCCCGGACCAGGCGGCATATAAGCGCGAAGAGCAACGGCGGTTCGAGATACTGGAGGCGCATTGGGATGTCCCGATCAAAGATGTCGACCTCGACAAGCCATGAGCCTCATTTCAAAATGACTTTTTCTGCGGCTTGGAGCACAACCGTACGCTCCGTCGCGCTGTGGGTGCTGCTGGTTCTCGCGTTAAACGCAGCGGCCTCGTCTCAAAACACGGCGGCCCTAAGCTCTCACACGGGCGTAACTGACCATGGAACTGCCGGTTGTCTCACTGACTGCACTCCGCGCTTCGGTATAGTCTCGGCTTTCGGTAATGAAGCCGATTTGCTGGTGGGGAAAACGGCCGACCGGCGCGAGTACCGGATCAACGGCAACGCGTTCACCACCGGAGTGCTCGAGGGAAATTCAGTAGTGATCGTTTTCACCGGACAGAGCATTGAAAATGCCGTCATGCTCACGCAGCCCTTGGTCGATCACTTTAAAATTCATCATCTGCTGCTCAGCGGCATTGCCGGTGGACTGAGCGACGCAAATCATGTTGGCGACGTTGTGATCCCGGATAAGTGGGCGCTTCCCCTTGAGGGCTACTGGAACGGGAGCAGCGAAGTCCCCGCTCCTTGCGGCAAAGCAGGCGATCTTACTTGTGTGGGCGAAAAGCTGTCGACGTATACGAGCGCATCGAATTCCGACTACCAGATAAAAACACCAGCCGGACTGGCCAGTACTGGACTCTTCATGCGCGACACCTTCGCGATGACGGCGGCCAATTCTCCGCAAGGAGAGTTCAAGTTCGATTACGCAGTTGATCCGGAAATGCTGGCGATCGCGCGTACCATCGAGCCAGAGCTCGATCGCTGTGGTCCAAAGAACAAATCTCTCTGCGTTTCCTCGCAGCCTCGGCTGATAGTTGGCGGCCGCGGCGTTACGCTTTCGACTTTCCTTGCCAACAGCAGCTATCGCGAATACCTCTCGCAAAAACTCGCAGCCGTTTCAGTCGACATGGAGACCGCTGCCTTCGCCCACGTGGCATATGCGAACGGTATCCCCTTCCTCGCCTTTCGGGCGCTCTCAGACCAGGCCGGAGGAACCGACTATAAAGAGGCAGGCGCTTTCTTCGGTAGCGGTCTGGCCGAAGCCAACGAATCACGCGTAACTCTGGCGTTCCTGCGAGCATGGTCGAAGGCGCATCCAAACCACGTGCCGCACTCCAGCCACTAAAACACTTACATTCCACTCACCTGGATGATATTCGCGCACGGCGTGCCGGGAGTGAATGTCGCCGATACCAGTTGGTTCATTGGGAATTGATTGCGCTGATCGCCGCAGAATGTGAAGTCGTTCCCGATTCCGCCATTGATCAGCGTGACGACCGTCACTAGCACGTTGCCGTCAATCACGGTTATCTGCACGATACTGACCGTGCCAACGAAAACCGTCGAGGGACCAGGGTGTGAAAACGCCGAAACAAAAACCTGCCCACAACTCGCGAGAAGGAGAGAAGCAAGAAGAAGCGAAAGCAGGCACAGACGCAGCATAGGCAGCCGCGAGCGGGAGGGAAATACTCTGAAATTAGACCTCTGTCCTTATCTGATGTCAACGCGCCGTCTAGTCTGTTCCGGAATGGTGCTCCAAACTGTTGCTGCAGAACATTCTTAGGCTGAAATCCACCTTCAACTCACTAAAATCAGCTTCAGGCAGAGCTGCGCGCCAAAGCACATCCGCGGCCAAGGAAAACCATATGCGCTGGATTGACGTTCGCTGTACGACGTTTGCCATTCTTGTATTCGTCGTCGTTCTTGCCGCGTGTGGTGGCGGAGGGTCAAGCAACCCATCGCCTTCGCCGACTCCAGTTCCCCAACCCGTGCAACCTCCAGCACTCACCGGTACTCCCGACCAGAACGCCGATGCACTCATCGCCGTCATGACCACCGATGAAAAGATTCAGCTTGTCCACGGCACTGGATACACCGGCGGGCCCCAACTACGCGGCGCAGCTGGCTACGTTCCCGGCGTCGCGCATCTCAACATTCCTGACCTCTATCTTGCGGACGGAAGCGTCGGTGTCGGAAACAGTGTTGGACAGGCAACAGCTCTCCCATCGTCTATCGCAAGCGCAGCCAGTTGGGATCTGAGTGAAGCCTACAAGTACGGCCAGGTGATTGGCGCCGAATCGAAAGCGCTCGGGATGAACGTGAACCTTGGCGGCAACGTAAACCTGATCGGTCGCGAACCGCGTTGCGGGCGCACCTTCGAAACCGCAGGCGAAGACCCTCTGCTTGCCGGCACAATCAAGGCGCAGCACCTCAAAGCGATCCAGGACCAGAACGTCATTGCAGGAATCAAGCACTTCGCGCTGAACGATCAGGAAACGTCGCGCTTCACCGTCGACGTGCAGATCGACGAACGCGGCGCGCGGGAAAGCGATCTGCTGGCCTTCGAAATCGGCGTGAAGGATTCAGGCGTGCTGTCGGTAATGTGTTCCTACAACTTGATTGGTGGAACCTATGTTTGCGAAAACTCGCACCTGCTTACCCAGATTCTCAAAAACGAGTGGGGATTCCAGGGCTTCGTCATGTCCGACTGGGACGGGACCCATAGCACGGTAAAGGCAGCCACAGCCGGACTCGACCAGGAGCAGCCGGCGACTGGCTATTTCGAAGGCGTCAAGGATGAAGGCATTAAGCTGGCGATCCAGAACGGCCACATGCAGGTTTCGGTACTCGACAATATGGTGCATCGCATTCTACGCGCCATGTTCACTGTTGGGGCGTACCAGCATCCCACACAAGTAACCAGCATTGACGCCGTTACAGATGCTGCAATCGCTCAAGAGATGGAGGAGCAAGGCGCAGTGCTGTTGAAGAACGCCGGCGCACAGCTTCCTCTCAGCAAGAGCGCGAAATCAATCGCAGTAATTGGATCGCATGCCGATATTGCTGTTCTCTCCGGCGGCGGTTCGGCACAGGTCACGCCGGTCGGTGGAGCGGCGATCAGCAATCCGGCGCCTTGTCCGCCCTGCTGGGGTTATGTCGTTTGGGACCCGTCGTCGCCGCTGAAAGCGATTCAGGCGAAAGTTCCCGGCGCCACAGTGAAGTTTGACGACGGCACGAGCACTTCATCGGCGGCCGCTTTGGCAGCGGCGTCAGATGTCGCAATCGTGTTCGTCAGCCAGTGGGAGAGCGAGGGCATGGATCTTCCCGACCTCAGCTTCTCCGGCAATGAGGATGCACTGGTCTCGGCGGTAGCAGCTGCGAATCCGCATACTGTCGTAGTGATCGAGAGCGGTGGCGCGCAAGTGATGCCGTGGCTGACGAATGTCGGCGCGGTACTTGAAGCGTGGTATCCCGGACAACGCGGAGGAGAAGCCATCGCCAATCTACTCTTCGGCGACGTCAATCCTTCCGGCAAGCTTCCCATCACGTTCCCGGCGAGCGTGAACGACCTACCTCATCCGACCATCGCCGCGCCGCCTGAAAACTCAACCGCACCTTTCCCTGTTACCTACGACGAGAGTTTCCTGGTGGGATACAAATACTACAACGAGAAATCGATCACGCCGCTGTTCCCCTTCGGCTATGGACTGTCGTATACAACATTCACTCTCACCAATGCGCAGCTCACCCCGGCCACTCCGGTGACCAACGGTTTCAACGTTGCCGTCGACGTGAACAACACGGGAACCGTGGTTGGCGCCGAAGTCGTCCAGGTTTATCTGGGTCTTCCGGTGAGCACCGGAGAACCACCTAAGCGCCTTGCGGGATGGCAGAAATTGACCGTCCAACCGGGACAAACACAAAAGGTGACGGTGCAGATCGACGCCAGTTCGTCCGCGCATCCTCTTTCTTACTGGGACAACACAGCAGGTGGATGGCAGATCGCTAACGGCGACTACACCGTTTATCTCGGCAACTCGTCACGCGATGTGAATGTCGCCGGCACGTTCCACGTGGGACCGTAACGGCGACGCCTTCTCACTGCGGTTTGCCTTCGAAATAGCTCTGCGCCTTCCGCCATGCCTGCAGTCCGACGGCGTCTCCGGTCGCTCTGCCGACGAGGTCACCGAGCCTGAAATGTATTCCACCATAGCGCCGCGAAATTCCGGCTTCATTGACAGCATCGTGAAAACGTGCCCATCGCAGTGTGACTGGTGCTTTCGGCGTGATGCCCGGTTCGATCATAGAGCTACCGGCGGGGAAGATCACCGAATCTCCGAAGCGCTCACTGCCAGTGAACAGAGCAAGGATGGTCGCTCCAGCCGCGCTGAACGTGCTGTGTCCGGATATGTATTCAGGAAAGGGAGGAGTGGGGAAAGTACTCGGCTGATACGGGATCCACTGTGCGCCGTCCATCGTGACTGTTCCTTTACCCGGCCCACCCCACGAGCGAATCCGTTGCCCATGGAATAGATATGGAATCGCCGTGACTGGTCGGACTGAATCAATGACTCGCTTCGCATCCCACGACGCAATTCCCGCGTCGAAGACGGCGTTCGTTAGGGCGAAGAACATCTTCACATCCTGGTCCAGCGAATGATGATCGCGCGCGGAAACGAATTGGCCGAAGAGATCCCAATGACCGGGCGGCAGTTCCGAATGAGGTCCATTGGCCCAGTATTCGGCAATCATCTTCTGCTCGTCCGTGAGATTAGCGGTGAAATCGATCAGCTCTCTAGCCTGGCGAGTGTATTCGTACGAGCCATACAATGCTGGCCCAAACCGCCACACGAACGGCAGAAACTGATCGGGCGAGGTCATCGCAAAGGGAATGACTTTGTTCCACTGAGCGCCAACGAATACCTGGGTGATGACAGCGATCCCGTTAAAGTAGGTAAGTGGCTGCCAGTGGTTGGGATCCTTGATCGTAGAGATATTGCTGACCGGCACGGTGCTGGGCAGATTGACCGGTTGATAGCCGGTGTAATCCGCATACGGAACGCCGCTGGGACTCAGATCCCCCAATTGATTCGAGCCATCGTGGTGACGAAAATCTAGAACGGCCTGACAGGAAACATTGCCGACGCCAGAGGGTGTGTTTGTGTCTGTCGAGACGTCGTTGATGTCGTACCCGAGCGCCGCCATGAGCGGATCGAATACGGAGGCTTTGTCCCACGGGAAAAGATCGATGGCAGCGCGATAGGCGGCAAAGCTGACGGCCTGATTTTTGTTCGCGAGTGTCCGTTCGGCGGTTGGTCTGCGTAAACTTCCGCCGAGTTGAGTGCCGACCGCACGAGCATCGTACGCGGCCCAGGCATCGTACATGCAGGTGTGAACGACTGCGAGGGCTCGCGCAACCATCGGTGGACCTAACGTGCTGTCACGCACTCCCTGAAGTATCGCCTGATTCCACTGGATAACAACGTTTGGCTGGGTGGCCGCGCTTAGTTGTGCACTGGCGGCAAGGATGAAAATGGCCGCAACGAATTTTCTCACCGGATTTACATGAGTCAATCCCACACCTCCCCGAAGTGGCGGCGAGGAAGAATAACAGAGTTTCAGAGTACCTCTGAGCTTGTGGATTTTATTCTTTGATGAAAACGGGATTCGTGCGTCGCGCCGAGCGAGGGACTGCAGCTGCGACGCAGCCTATCTTCCCGCCGCAGACGCCCGTCCACCATTTGCCCACGCAATCAATCCAGGAACAAACGCCGTCGACAGATCCGGATGGCTGGGCCGCACGCGGATTGTGAATCCGTGCAAACCACTTTCAGTAGGCGTGGTCTCGCCCGTATAGACCCAATCGCCGCCGCTATTTGCTTCCGCCTGCATCTCGATTGCCCGGCCGTCAACAATTTCTCCGCGCGTGTCGACGCGTCCCAGATAAAGCTCGACCAGAACGTCCTGAGATTGCAGAGCACCCAACTGCACGTGCGCGCGAACCCGTATTGGCGACGCCGCCAGACTTCCTGAGGGTGCTTCCTCGATTTTGCCGACAACCACATTTCGCCATTCTTTCCGGATGCGCTGCATGGCTGCCGCTAATGTGCGACCCCGATTGGCATTGTCGTCGGCCAATGCGCGAAAGTGCTCGTGATTCGGGATGTAAAAACGCTCCACGTAATTGCTGACCATGCGGTGCGTGTTCACAAAGTGGCAAAGGGAACCGATACTGGTCTTCATGCGATCCACCCACTTGCGGGGGATGCGATCGGCTCCGCGGTCGTAGAACGTCGGGACCACGTCGCGCTCCAGCAGATCGTAGAGTGCATCGGCTTCCACCTGGTCCTGATAATTCAGATCCTGATACGCCTCGCCCTTACCGATTGCCCAACCAATCTTGTGTGAATTTGCCGGATCATCCCAGACCTCATCCCACCAGCCGTCAAGCGTGCTCAGATTCAGCACGCCGTTCGCCGCAGCTTTCATACCGCTGGTCCCACTCGCTTCATTCGGACGAAGCGGCGTATTCAGCCACACGTCCACACCCTGTACCAGGTAGCGAGCGATCGCCATGTCATAGTCTTCCAGGAAGATAATGCGGCGCCCTAGCTCCGGATCGCGGCTGACTTCCGTAATGCGCTGAATCAGTTGTTTTCCCGCATCGTCCTGCGGATGCGCCTTGCCGGCAAAGATCAGCTGTACTGGACGCGTCTTGTCAGTCAGGATGCGGCGCAACCTTTCCATATCGCGAAAGATCAGCGTCGCCCGCTTGTATGTCGCAAAGCGCCGAGCGAATCCAATCGTCAGCGCATCGGGATCGAGCACCTCGTCCGCAGCTTCAATTTCCGCCTGCGGCGCGCCCCGCCGAATGCGTTGATCGCGCACCCGATTGCGCGCCCAGCCTACTACCCGCTCGCGCCGGCGTTCATGAGTTCGCCATAATTCTTCGGCCGGAATGGAGTGCGCTCCGCTCCACACTTCCCCATTGGCGGGTTCTTCGCGCCAGTTCGGCCCCAAGTACCGATCGTATAGCTGGTTAAGTTCCAGCGAGATCCAGCTGCGAAAATGGACACCATTCGTTATATGGCCGATGGGAATCTCGTCTACCGGAACGTCCGGCCACAGTGACTGCCACATTTGCCGGCTGACTTCGCCATGCAGTTTGCTGACGCCATTCGATCGCGATGCCAGGCGCAATGCCAACACCGTCATGCAGAACTCGCCAGTGCCCTCAGTTCGCCCGAGATTGAGGAAATCCGGCAGCGACATGCTGAGGCGGCGCGCCGTCTCGCCGAAGTAGCGATTCATCAGCTCATCGGAAAAATAGTCGTGACCTGCCTTCACCGGAGTATGCGTCGTAAACACCAAGCTTGCAGCTGCGAGTTCGCGCGCCTCGGCAAAACTCATTGCGTACCTCTCCATCAGGTTCTGCACATGCTCCAACGCGAGAAAAGCGGAGTGGCCCTCGTTCATGTGGTACACACTCGGCGCCAGCCCTAAAGCTTTCAACGCGCGATAGCCGCCGATCCCGAGCACGATTTCCTGGCGAATACGCATCTCGCGATCGCCGCCATAAAGCTGGTCGGTGATGTCGCGATCTTCCGTTCGGGAATTCTGCGCGAAATTCGTATCCAGCAGGTACAAGGGAACGCGTCCCACCTGAACGCGCCAGACCTGCGCGTACACCGGATGCCCAGCCAGGTTAACGTCCACGACTATCGGGTTGCCATCATTCCCGGAGACGAGCGTCAAAGGCAGATTGTGAAAGTCGTTATCTTCGTATGCTTCCTGCTGCCAGCCCGACTGGCTCAGGTACTGGCGAAAATATCCTTGTTGATAGAGCAGCCCCACTCCGACCAGCGGCACGCCAAGATCGCTGGCCGACTTCAAATGATCGCCCGCGAGAATGCCCAGGCCGCCGGCAAAGATCGAGAGACATTCCGTCAATCCAAACTCAGCTGAAAAGTATGCGATCAGTGGTGCGTCCGGTCTCTTCGCCCAGGTTTTGTGAAACCAGGTCCCTTCATGGTCCATGTAGGGCTGGAGATTCGCGACAACACGACGCATGTGCGCGAGGAAAGCATCGTCCTTTGCAGCTGACTCCAGCTTGTGCTGATCGATGGACCCCAGCAGCCGCACGGGATTATGTCCCGATGTCTCCCAGAGGTTGCGATCCAAACGGCGAAACAACTCGATGGTGTCGTGACTCCAACACCAGCGCAGGTTGTAAGCCAGCGTGAGCAGCGGTTCGATTTCGGCAGGAAGATGAGGAATGATGCTGAATGTTTGAACTGGACGCATAGGAAGCCTTACCTGACTATCTTGCGCTTTCTATGCCGCAACGCAACCTCCGTCAAGTTAAGGAACTGTCAATTCATTTTCCGTTTCGGGAGAGTCCCGGGACGGCAACTTGCACCTCTTTAATCGGCTATACGAAGGTTTAGTGTCGCTTATCGGCTCAAGGAATGCGCTTGGCTTCTCGAAGACGCTCGATCGCAATCTGCACTTCTTCCTTGGTGACCTGATGAAACCAGCCGGTGATTTCGTCCGCGGTCGGACGCGACAATTGTGGATGATGAAGTTGATGAATAAGGCATCCGACGACTTCGCTAACCACCTGCATGTACTCGGAGTTATGCTGGCTCGTTCGCTGCATGAATTAGCCCCAGAAAGCGAAGTGAAAGTAATGTACAAGATGCATATCAGCGCCACGGTTGCCGTCTACCGTAAAAAGAAAGTTTACAAATTGGTAACCAAGCAGCGGCAGTCACGATAGTGTCGGTGAGGTCACGCTCGAGGTCATGCGTTTGATCAACGTCTCATCTGCCTCTTCAAATTCCGCGCCCTTAGTCTGTTTTCGGTGGCACCCTGCTGCTCGTCCTTCTTCGCCTGTATCAACCGAGCTTCTTATCCTCCGTGAAAGCGCCACGCCAATTTTGATCAACATTCGCTTGTCCCGGCTGCTTGGGTCGACTACTATTTCGTCCCCAATGAATCGGAACAGATCACGACTCTTTACCGCCGCAGTCATCTTTCTTGCCGCCATCACCGGAGCTCAATCTGCCTCGGATCCGACCGTCATGATCGAGAAGCCAAAAGCGCGCACCACCACGGGCGGCTTCTGTCGCATTGTGAGTGACGGCACCTTGTCTGGAGTTTGGGGACCAACTTCTCTGCCAACTCTCGCTTTCACGATCGGACCCGGATCAGCGATGGCCGACGCCATGCACGCCAACAAGGGCCGATACACTGGCCCGGGCAAGTACCCGAACGTCATCATCGCGGTCTATCTCGGAAAAACTGCACTGGACGACACCTACGCTGGCCTGGGTACCGTAATTCTCAATGCAGATGGTCATACCGGGAGTTTCACCCTGAACGACGGCTCCGCCTCGGGCCATTTCGAGTGCGGCCTTCCGCCGAAGGCATGATTTCGCCAGAACGCGTGAATCCCCCTTAACACCTGACGTAATACCATCCACATTCTCTGTTCATCGACGAAACGTTCTTCCACTCCCGCTCACTAAGTAGGTGGTCGCGCGCCCTTTCGCGATCACAATTCGCGCCGAGCAGCTGGAATAAACCTGGTGCGGGGCCGGATCTTCCGGCATAGAATCTGGGGCACCAGCGTGTCACACCGTTTCTGTAACAGTCGAAATCACCGCGTGGGGAGATTCATTCATGAACATCCGGAATGTCTTGCTCTTGGGGCTCTGTTCGCTCATTCCTGGCGCTTTGTTCGCCGACTTTCAATATGACGAGATGACGCAGGTCACCGGCGGCTCCATCGTCAGCATGGCGAAATTCGCAAGCCACTTCAGCAAGGATGCGCGCAGTATCACCGATCCTGTCAATTCCACAATTCTCGTGAAGGGCAACCGCATGGCACGGATCAGCCCCGAGTCAACCGAGATCATCGATCTCGACAAGGAAACCATCACCACGATCTATACAGATAAGAAGACCTACACGGTCGTCACCTTCCAGGAGATGAAACAGGCCATGGAAGAGGCGATGAAAAAAGCTCAAGAGCAACAGGCGTCAAAGCAGCCCGCACCACAAACGACGAACAACACTCCGCCGCCTGAGATGAAATTTGACGTTAAAGTCACGAATACCGGCGCAACTAAAGACGTGGCCGGACTCGCTGCGAAAGAATCCATCCTCAAAATGACGATGCAGGCGAAAGACCGCCAGAGCGGTCAGACTGGAAACATCGCCATGGCGAATGACATGTGGATGGCGCCCGAGATTCCCGGTTACGAGGAAGTGCGCGACTTCAATAAGCGGTTCGCGATCAAGATGGGAGAAATGATGGCGGGCACGCTGCCGAGTTTCAAGTCGGCAATGCCGGCCATGCAGCCAGGCATGATGTCGGGAATGTCTGACATGGTGAAGGAGATGTCCAAGCTGCAAGGTGTTCCGGTCTCGCAAACGATGCGCATGGGAACCACAGCCGACGGCGCTCCGCTGCCCGCCGCTTCGGAAGCGCCGTTGCCGAAATCCAATGGACCGAGTGCAGGTGACATAGCCGGTCAGGCAGCTACAAACGCAACCAACGCGGCGGCGAACGACGCTTCAGCGACCGCCGAAAATAAGGTGGCCAGCCACATGGGTGGTTTTGGCAATGTAGCAACGAGCCTCGGCGGATTTGGCGGCTTCCACAAGAAGAAGAAGGATCCGGCGCAGGATCAACCACAACCGGCATCATCCGGACAGGCCGGTGCTGCTGGCGCCAATCAGAACTTCGCGGTACTCATGGAATCCACGACGCAAATGACGAAGTACTCATCCGCATCCGTGGATTCGGTGCGTTTCGGAGTTCCGGCCGGATACACCAGGGTGCAGGCGGACATCCAAAAAAAGCAGCCCCAACAGTAGATTCGAAGCTTGAGGGCAGGTCCGCCGCCTGCCCTTTTTCATTGAGCAAGGGTGGAAAGCTCTAGACTGGACCTGATCTGATCAGCGCCATCATCAGGTCATATCCGTATAGCGTCTTTCCCGATCCTTCCGTCGCAGCCGCCAACACCATCGACCGTGCAACATGCTGCGCTTCGATAGCACGGTACCGTCGCAATCCGCCAATCAGCATAGGCGAGGCCAGCTTCATGAACACAATTCCCGCTCGCTCTGCCGCACGCCTTTCCTCGCGTGGGCCCACCAGGATACCCGGCCTGAAAATGTGGATTGCCTTCAATGGTAACTCCGAAACCGCCTCGTCTAGTTCCCCTTTTGTTCGCAGGTAAAAATTCCTGGACTTGGCGTTCGCGCCCACCGAAGAAACCAGTAGGAATTGCTTCGCATTACGAGCTAGCGCCTTCTTCGCGAGCGCCAGCGGAAAATCCAGGTCGACATGCCGAAAGGCTTCCTGCGACCCCGCCTTGTTGATCGTAGTCCCAAGCGCACAGAAGACATCATCTGCGGCTGGCAGGTCCATATCTGCCAGCTGATCGAAGTTGACAACCCGCTGATCAACTTTGGGAACCCCGGTATCTACCGTTCGGCGGGTAAGTACCACTACCCTGGCGTACCGTTCCGAGGCGATCAGTTGCTTGAGCACGAATCCGCCAACGAGCCCGGTTGCCCCGGCGAGCCAGGCAGTGCGACCTTCGCTTTCCTGCAAGCTGTCTCTCCTTTGCCGCAAGTGTAGCCCTTTCGGCACCTCTGGTGTCTTTCTCAGGAGCGTCCAATGTTTTGGCCACCCTTCGCTGGATTATTGCTTCTAATGTTCCTGCCGCGCCGTGCGTGTGGCGAAGTTCCCCCCTGCCGCGATGGTGAGACTGTCCATGAAGCTGGTTCGCATTGTCAGTGAAACTCCCTCCGATGCTGCTGATCTTGTTTTCTTCCTCGAAAGTCACGGTTTCGTTATACAGACCGGTCAAGTCCATGATCCAAGCCTGCCTCTCGCCGATTTTGAAATCGACTTGCGCGTGCTTCCGGTTGATGAGGCCCTTCATCTCGCGCGTGAGATGGCGTCCGGCGAAGTCGACGTACTCATCGGACCGGGTGTTTTTGTGGGCGCGGAGCCCCGGGTAGAGGAACAGCCTGTGGTCGAGGCAGAACCGTTTGTGGAATCGGAAGCGGAGGTTTTCGCGGAGCCTATTTCTGAGCCGCAGCCCTTTAGAGCGCCCGAGACTTTTGTGCAAGCGCAGCCGTTTGTTGAGGCAGAGTCTCTTATCGAGCAGCAGGCATTTGCGGAGCCAGAGCCTCTTGTGCAAGCGCAGCAGTTTATCGACGTCCCGCCGTTTCTGGAACCAGAGCTTCTTGTGCAAGCGGAGTCGGAGATTCTCGCTGAGCCTTTTGTCGAAGCACAGGCATTTATGGAGGTACCGCCTTCTCTGCAACCAGAGCCTCTTATGCAAGCAGAGCCTGAGACTCTCGCGGAACCCCTGGTCGAAGCACAGGCCTTCGCCGAGGCACCGACCTTTCTAGAACCCGAGCCTCTTGTGCAAGCCGAGCCTGAGACTCTCGCGGAACCCCTTGTCGAAGCACAGGCCTTTGTCGAGGCACCGACCTTTCTAGAACCCGAGCCTCTTGTGCAAGCCGAGCCTGAGACTTTCGCGGAACCTCTTGTCGAAGCACAGGCCTTCGCCGAGGCACCGACCTTTCTAGAACCCGAGCCTCTTGTGCAAGCCGAGCCTTTCATCGAGGCGCAGCTCGAATTAGCAGCTTCTAGCCAGGCACAGTACGAGATGACAGACGAGGAATTCGCCGTTAACCAATTCACTGTCGAGGAACTTACGACTGAGGAACTTGTCGTCGAGGAATTTACAGCCGAGGAGGTTACGGCTCCTGCTCAAGAGCAGCTTGCGCAACCGGCAGTGGGACCAGATTTAGTTATTTCGTCGAAGCGTTTGCGCGAAAGCATCGGTCAGGTACTAGCGGAGGCGGGGCTTACCGCCCGCGAATGCATAGCACTCTGCTCTGCAGAATTGCTGAACGGCTCCGAACATGCCCGCGAATGGTTGGCTCAAGCCCGCGTTCTGATAGTTCGCAAACGTGCACTCGTTGAGACCCGCGCTCTCCGGGCTCGCGCTCTTGTCGAAAATCGACTACGTTTCGATTCGACATCGCAGAACGCCTGGATTCGCAGCGCCTTCGCCGGAGCAGGTCTCATGATCGTGCTGCTTGCTCTGATGCTCTGGAAAGACCAGCGTTTCGCGCCCGCCAGCAGCTATTCTCTCCCCGACTCCGGCGCCGCTTCCGTCTTGAAACCCGCCTCGTCGGGAACCCGCAGTGTGGAGACCGGGACATCCGCCCCGGTTACTGCAGGTTTGCATCGCCGTCTGTCGTCCGAACGAGCTGACCTCGTCGATGACAGAGAAGTCATCATCCGGCATTTTGGGCGGCCAACTCCGAAGAGAGCGGCAGTCATAGACGCGAAGTCAGGGATCAAACACATCTCAGATATGAACTAGCATTTGCAGTCGCCGGAGGCGATTCCGTGGGACGCATTGTCGTTTTCGATCAGCACACAAAAGAGAAGTTACCGCAGGACCTTGAGGCAGTCGCCGAGTTCAGCTTCGGCCTCTCCTCTCAGGACACACTGGAATACCTCAGCCCGGCTTTCGAGACAGGCCGCGAAGCCATACTCGTGATCCCGTCCTCAATCGAGGGGTGCGTCTGCGCCGTTCATCTTCGGCCTGTGCCTAAGCCCCAAATACTTCTCGAAGAACCTGACCTATCCCTTGAACCAGAGTACGAAGCCACAGGATTTCTCGGACTCTCTGATAACGTCTACGCCGTTGAGCCGAAATCCCGGCGCCGTTGGTGGCATTGGCTTTGGTCGTAATCTCCTGACGCCGGCTACGAGCGCACAGCAACTTCGCCACACATTTTGGGTTTCATTAACCAACCGGTTAATTAGGGGCTAACCCGGTTGGAAAGAGGGTTAGTGATGGTAAGTAAGAGGCGGTATACGTGTGCCCTGCTGATTCTGCTGGTGAGCGCCACTCTCAGCCTTTCAGCAGCCAACACAAGCGACAGTGACATGCAGGCAAAGATCGCTGGTGAATTACAGAAGAAAACGCAATTCAGCAATGTACAAAGCAAAGTGGAGAACGGAACCGTAACGCTGACGGGAACGGTGACGACCTATCAACAGAAAGTCGACTTGGAGAAGAAAGTTGCCAAGGTCGACAAGAAAGGCAAGCTGAATGATCTGGTGGCAGTGAATACAGAAACCGTCCCCGACATTAAGCTCCAGGCAAAACTACAGCAGGAAATGGTGGACAATCGCATCGGGTATGACGCCGTTTTCGATTACCTGACAGCAAGCGTCAGAGATGGCGTAGCGACCATCTCGGGCGAAGTGCGGCTCCCGGTTGATAAGCAGATTGCGCTCGCGACGGTGAGCAATACCGAAGGCGTGAAGGGCGTAGTCGATGAGATCAGGGTCTCGCCGGCCTCCTTCAGCGACGACCGGATTCGATTCGCCGAGCTGCGCGCCATTTATGGCGACTCCATACTCGGACGCTACGGAACCGATCCCAAACGGCCCATCCGCATCATCGTCGACAACGGGCACGTGATGCTCGATGGCTGGGTTCAGTCAACCATGGATCGCAACATCGCTGGAATCCGCGCAAACCAGGTATTCGGCGCATTCAGCGTGAAGAACAATCTGACTGTCAACCGAAGCTAACAGCAGTCAGTTCTGAAAGACTTGAGGCACAGCCGAGCACATCGACTGTGCCTTTTCTTTTGCACAATTTTGATAGAAAGGTTCACAGTAGCTGCCAACTTTCCCTAAAATTTTTCTATTCGTGAATCCGCTATTCTTATCTGCGAGATACCTCGTGTTCGCCTACATTTTCGTACGCTCGTTCGGAATTTCCTCTTGCCAGAAAATCAAAGTCATGGCATCTTCGGAATGCGTAGGAGAAACGCCCGTTGAAATACACAATGCACATCTCGGTGCTTAGGCAGTGGCTGCCGATCCTCGGTAGCGATTGCATACGGGCGACGTCTGCTGATTATCGCTAACTCCTCGGCGCTGCTTCCTACGCACAATCGCACAACCTAAACGCTGGGTAGCGCAGATCGCGGTTACTTCGACTGTAAATCGACCGCGTTCCGCAATCGCTTGTTCTCCCAGCTATTCTCGGTCGGTGGTGTAGACCAGGGCTACTTCGACTCGTAATCGGGAGGTCGCAGGTTCGAATCCTGCCGGGTCCATTTGGGGGCCTGTAGCTCAGTGGATAGAGCACCAAAACGTACCTTGATCGCTTGTTCCCCGATCGATCTTTTCAACGCGCGGACAGAAAGGTCTGCGCCGTAACTCCGGCGAAGGCCGGTTAGAAAGAAACATATGCAGTTCTCAATTCGAAATGGCGCGCTGCAGAGCGGCGAGTCGTTGTGCAAGACCTGTTTATGGGTCCACATGCAGACAGGCTTTCGCGAAAGCGAAGAGCTGATGCATTGCAGCTACGACCGGCTCCGTCTGATTCCCTTCCCTGTGAAGACGTGCACCGATTATCGGAATCGCACGCACCCCAGTTGGGACCAGATGGAAGACCTGGCCTTGCCGATCGAGCCTAAGTCGACAAAGCCAGTCCGCGGCTTTGGCAGTGAACAGCCGCAAGAGACAGATAAGAGTTAATCCCCGCCCGCAGCGCTGCTGCCGGGGGGATCGACTCAACCCTGCCGGTGGCGAAGACAACGGTTACTTCAGGGAGAGCGCCGCGTTCGCGCGGAGGCCGCTGGTTCGATCCCAGCCGTGCACATCGCACGTAGCTCAGTTTCACAACCGTGGTCGTTTATTCCCCGGCACAGATTTCTCCGTGGCGCACGCAACCACGTGTTTCACGGAGTTCCCGCCAGGCCCGGTACCGGGCTTGGCGTTCCTGAAAGGAGGCCGAACATGGCCCGCTTGAATGTAACGAAGTTGAATGAGCTGATTGGCTGGAGCCGTCCGCGCACGCATGAGGGCGCGCCCGCGCGCAGCCTCAGGTCCGAGCAACAGTTGCGGCGCTCCGTGCTCGCCTGCCTGCTCTGGGAGAACCAGTTTTACGAGGATGGCGTGGAGATCGCCGGCCGCATCAAGGAACTTGTTCCGAAGGTTGCGCCGGAGAAGGTTGCTGCGCTCGCGGTGGAAGCTCGCAGTGCGATGAAGTTGCGCCATGCTCCGTTGCTGCTCGTGCGCGAGATGGCGCGGTTGGCCTCGCATCGTGCGCTGGTGGCAGAGACGCTCGAGCGCGTGATCCAGCGTGCCGATGAGCTCTCCGAGTTCGTCGCTATTTACTGGAGCGACGGGCGCGCGCCGCTCTCCGCGCAGGTAAAGAAGGGACTGGCCGCGGCTTTCCCGAAGTTCGACGAGTACGCGCTTGCGAAGTACAACCGCGACTCTCCGGTGAAGTTGCGTGACGTGCTCTTCCTCTCGCACGCCAAGCCTCGCGACGAGGCACAGGCGGAGCTGTGGAAGCGCCTGGTCGAGGGCAAGCTCGTCACGCCCGACACCTGGGAGGTTGCACTCTCCGGTGGCGCCAACCAGCGCGAGGCGTGGACGCGTTTGCTCGGCGAGCGCAAGCTCGGAGCCCTGGCCGTGCTGCGTAACCTGCGCAACATGTACGAGGCCGGCGTAGACGAGGATCTCGTGTTGCGCGCATTGCGCGTCATGAAGACCGATCGTGTGCTTCCGTTTCGTTTCATCGCTGCCGCGCGTCACGCGCCGCAGTGGGAGGCAGAGCTCGAGTCGGTAATGCTGCGTGCCGTCGAGGGGCAGACTGGTTCTAACGAAGGAAAGCTGAAGGGCAAGACCGTCCTGCTGGTGGACGTGTCGGGCTCGATGGTGGCCATGCTCTCCCGCCGTTCGGAGATGCTGCGTACCGATGCCGCCTACGGGCTCGCAATCTTGCTGCGCGAGATCTGCGAGGAGGTCAGCGTCTACAGCTTCTCCGACCGCCTGGTTCGCATTCCGGCGCGGCGCGGATTCGCCCTGCGCGACGCCATCGAGGCGAGCCAGTCGCATAACGGTACGTACTTGGGCAAGGCGCTCGGTAATTTGCGTGAGCCGTACGATCGTCTCATCGTGATCACCGACGAGCAGACGCACGACGGGGTGCCGAACCCGAAGGCAGCCGGTTACGTGATCAACGTGGCCAGCTACAAAAACGGTGTCGGCTACGGTCGCTGGACGCACATCGATGGCTGGAGCGAGTCGGTCATCGAGTACGTCCGCGCGCTCGAGAGCGACGAGCAGATGCCGAGCGCTTGATTCGCGGCTGGGGAGAACCTGCCCCGGCCGCGCTCAATTCCTGCTGCTGCTTCTTGGTTAACTTCGCAAAGACTAGATCGTATGACTCGCGAATGAGCGTACGAATCTCGTCGGCGCGAAGCGCATTCAAGTCTTCGAATGCCACCCACATCGCTCTCCCCATGTACGGAGCGGGAATGATACCGGGAATTTCTGTTAGCTCCGCGAATTTCTCTTGCGTGCATTTGCACGCAAGGTGGTTTGCTGCGGAAGGCTCCAGCGGGACGACAGCAAACATCTTGCCGCCAACTTTGAAGACGAGATCATCGCCCCACTGGACGGTTTCTGTTGCATGAGGAAGCGAAAGGCAATGCACGCGAAGCCAGTCAATGTTCATGGCCACCTCAGAATTCGAATAACTATACGGAATATTGGGCGATGGTTTCTGTAATAATCAGGGGATGAGTGAAGAAGTCTCCAAGACTAAGACGTGCCGCGCGTGTAATGGAACCGGCAAGATCAATGAGCAGAAGAATGCGGCAAAACGCCGATCCGATTTGATGAATCCAGTCGCTTTCTCCGGTGCTGGTCGTAAGCCCTGCCCGAAGTGCGGCGGCACCGGAAAGGTTTAGCGCCGCGCCGCATCCTCATCCAATTTCCGGCGCACGTAGGCAATCAGACCGCGACTGGTTGCGATTTCGTGGAGTAAGTCCTCGTTTACAAAACTCGGGAATATGGTCCGGTTGAAACGATCCTGAATGGCAGCCAAGAACCAGCCAGCGTCTTCATGGTTGGTTTGGCTCAACCAATCAAATTCATCTACAACGGATTCAATATTGCACTTCAGATCTTTCGCAATCATGCGGCGAACTATGCTGTCGATGTCTTCACCCGATGACATAGCACCCTTCTGACAACTAGCACCTTCCAACTACCCCTGCTTCGCCTCTCCCAGCACCACCTTGACGTCCAGCTTTTGCTTGCCACGGAAGATGTTCACGGCTACCGCGTCGCCGGCCCGATGATTGTTCATCACCCGCGACAGATCCTGCATGTCTTCTACGCGCTGGCCGTCGATGCCGACGATCAGATCGCCGCCAATCAGGATCGGCGTATTTCCCAGCAATGCTTTCTGGTTCCCGCCATGCAGTCCGGCTTTTGCCGCTGCACCTCCGGGAACAACCTGGACGATCAGCACTCCATAATCGGCTGCCAGCCCAAGTTGATCGGCGAGTTCAGGACCAATGGGCAGTCCCTGTATGCCAAACGAAGGGCGCCGCACGCGGCCCTCAGTTACCAGATCGTTGAGCACGGCTTTAGCACTGTTGATCGGAATCGCAAAGCCGATACCGGCGCTCTGCTCGGCGCCACCCGTCGCAATCATTGAATTGATGCCAATCACTTCGGCGCGCGAGTTCAGCAGCGGACCGCCGGAGTTGCCGGGATTGATTGCCGCATCCGTCTGGATCGCTTCGTCGATCGTGTTTCCATTCGGGCCGCCTACCGGGCGAATCGAACTAATGATGCCGCGCGTCATCGTGCCCGCCAGGCCAAACGGATTGCCGATGGCAAACACCTTTTGCCCAACGCTGAGATTGCGCGAGTCACCTAGCGTAGCAGGCACCAGGTCGGGCGCGCTGATCTGGATTACCGCGAGATCGTGGCTCTGATCGACACCGATAATTTTCGCCGGATAGTTCCGCTTGTTATGTAGCGTGACTTCGACATTCTCGGCGTTCGCGATCACGTGATAGTTGGTGAGGACGTGTCCCTCTTTGTCGAGAATGAATCCCGAGCCCTGGCCTTCCTGCGGCACGACACCATAAAAGAAGTTGAAGCTCACAGCGCGTGAGCGGATATTTACCACAGATGGAATCGCCTTCTTGTACACGCTGACGTTGACCTGCTCTTCCGGATCAAGCGTCTCCGGACCGGCGGCCTCGGTCAGTTCCAACTTCGTGGGTTCCGAGAAAGGGGATTTCAGGTTGGCCGGATGCTGGGTGGTATAAAAGTAAAATCCTCCGGCAAGGATGAGGGCAAGAATCAGTGGTCGTAGCATTCTCTTCATTGCAGTGATTCGAGTTTTCCGCGACCCACATCTGCCAAAGGAACGCAGATCTGGGGCACCAACTACTCAGAAATTGTACTGCGCGGAGCGAAACCGTCGCTCGTCTCTACCGCACGGCCGCCAATGCCGACATTTCGCCCCAAACCACGCCAACCTGTTGCGCGGTCTGCGAGAGCGGACCGGAATTGTCGACAACGTAATCGGCGGCGCGCACTTTTTGTTCGTCGGAGAATTGCGCCTTCATGCGGCGCTCAACTTCCGAGCGGGCGACGGCCGGAGCCATATTGTGCCGGGCCGCAAAGCGCTCCACCTTCTGATCCAGCGTGCAGGTAACGGTAACCAGTTTGTCGAAGCGATCTTCGGCATGCGCCTCCAGAATCAGGGCAGCCTCTACGACCGCGATGCCCCTCGGATTTTCGTCGAGGACCAGGCGCATCCACTCGTCTTCGGCGGCAATCACCGCAGGATGAACAATGGCATTGAGTTCAGGAACGCGGCCGGAGCCGAAGGCAGCATCGGCGAGTTTGGGGCGGCTGATCGTGCCATCGTCATTCAGGATGCCGTCGCCAAACGCCTGAAGGATCGCGGCATACACGGGGGAGTTCTTCTGCATTAGCAAGTGAGCGATTTTATCGGCCTGGATGACGTGCGCACCGTGGCGCGCGAACATCTCGCCCACTGTCGATTTGCCACACGCGACACCGCCGGTGAGTCCGACTTTCAGTGCCATTCGATCAGGCCTGGCGCATCGCAATCTCGCGCAGGCGTTCGCCGCGCCGTAGTTTCATCGCCTTCAGCGTGTTCGACATCAACATAGCGATCGTCAACGGTCCGACTCCGCCGGGAACCGGGGTGATGGCGCCGGCGATCTCGGCCACTGCAGGATCGACGTCGCCGATCAGCACAGAGCCATTTTTCGCGAAGGCCGCTTCGCGCTTCGCATCACCGTGGAAGAAGCGCTCGAACTCAGCACGGTCGGTGATCTTGTTCATGCCCACGTCGATCACGGTCGCACCCGGTTTCACGTAGTCGCGGGTGATCATGCCAGTGCGACCGATCGCTGAAACCAGGATGTCCGCGCGGCGGCAAATACCTGGCAGGTCGTGGCTCTTTGAGTGGCAAATCGTCACGGTAGCATGGGCGTTGGTTAACAGCATCGCCATCGGTTTGCCGACAATGTCGCTTCGTCCAACCACCACTGCCTCCGCACCGCTCACTGAAATGCCGCTACGGTGGAGGATTTCCATCACACCAGACGGCGTGCAGGGCACCAGTCCCGGACGCTGGGTAGAGAGAAATCCCACATTCATCGGGTGAAATCCATCAACATCTTTCGCCGGATCGACCGCCATCAGGACTTTCTTCGCGTCGACCTGCGGAGGCAGAGGCAACTGCACAAGGATGCCGTCGATCTCATCGCGCGAATTCAGGCTCTCCACCAGGTCAAGCAATTCTTCGGTGGAAACATGCTCGGAAGGCGTATGTTTCTCGCTGTAGACCCCCAGCGCTTCGCACGCCTTCACCTTGCTTCGAACATAAACCTCGGACGCTGGATTGTGCCCCACCAGAACCACAGCCAATCCTGGGCGAATTCCGGAGCCCGCTAAGCCACGGATCTCCTCGGCAACGTCATTCTTAATGTCGGCGGAGATGCGATTTCCATCCAGAATGACAGCAGACATCGAGCTTCCTTGCTTTCAGCGAATTACGAACCTGAAATTCTATCTTACGCTGGCTTTCGCGAATGAATCCGCTACCGCGAACGGGTATAAAATCACCCCATTATGTTGGACCGTGACCTCGTCAACATGCTCGCCTGCCCCGCCTGTAAAACTCCCTTGGCGTACGCCGAGGACCGCGACGTCCTCAAGTGTGGCCACTGTCATCGCGTGTACCCGGTTCGCGACGGCATTCCCATTCTTCTGATCGATGAAGCGATTGTTGAAGCTTAGGCTGCGTCGCTTTTGACACAAAGAATTGAGACGGGATTCTCGTTTTCGCCTCTCCGGATACATATTTTTGTCTGCTAAATACCGTAATCCGTGGATTCCGTTCATCCTTCAAGAAACCAGAGTTCCGCAACTCTTTCAAATGGAGGGGGTTTGCATCAGAACACGAATTCTGGCGCTGTCAGCCTTGGTTCGGCACAAGAATTGCTGTAACGAAAAGCACGTCTGAGCAGTCTAATAGGTAAAGGCAGTTAGCCAGTGGGGTCGGAGGTGATCCGAGTGATGGCTGAAAAATTCACAATCGCGGAAGTTTCTGCCCTAAGGAACGAACTGATGCAGCGGATGCTGGATACATCGGAAACCGCTGAGCTGCTCCAGATGTTCCTGATGGGGCGTGGTTATGGGGTCTCTCAGGAAGCGGCGCTCGACGCCGCCAGCCGCATGGGAGCGGCAGGCTGCTCTCTTGCTGTCATTCAGAAAGAATTGGAAGGTGTGGCCCTGGTTCAATAAACCCAGATCACATCCAATGCAGGTTCAGAAGCCGGGCGCAACAAGCCCGGCTTTTCTGCTTTTAGCAGAGGAAATCACTCGTACCTGAGACTCTCCACTGGATCAAGTTGCGCCGCTCGCGTGGCCGGCACCGTCCCAAAAATCACGCCTACGACCGTTGAGACCAGGATCGCGATAATTGCCGACAATCCTGAAATCGGTATGCGGAAAGCGGTAAACCACCGCACCGACAGTGGCAGCGCGAGTCCAATGATGATGCCCAGGATGCCACCTGAAAGCGAGATGAACATGGCTTCTGCCATAAATTGGAGCCGGATTTCGCGATTGGTCGCCCCAAGTGCCTTGCGCACGCCAATCTCGCGAATACGCGACGTCACCGTCGCCAGCATGATGTTCATGATCCCCACGCCGCTCACTACCAGGGTCACCATGGCTACCAGCAGTAGAACCATGGTCAGCGCGTTGGCTGACTTCGCGGCCACATCCAGCAACTCGGAAAGATTGTCCACACGGTATACCGCGTCCGCCCGGTGGCGCGATTGGATAACCCGACGGATCTGTTGCGTCGCCTGCGGCACATCCGAAGCATCGCCCAATGAGAAATAGATCTGATTAACAGCTTCGTTCCCGGTGAAATACTGCGCGACGGTGTATGGAATTAGCAGCGTCTCATCGGCGATACCCGATTGCCCGAAGGTCTCCACGCGCTCGCGGAACGTTCCGATAATCGTAAACGGCAAGCCATTCAGCTGGATCCGGCGCCCGATCGCCTCTTCTTCACTGCCAAATTGTTTGATCGCGAACTTCTCCGTAGCGACTGCAACTTTGTTTCTCGACTGCGTGTCGTCATTGTCGAAGAAGCGCCCCATGGGCACATCAAGGTTACGCACCTTCAAGTACTCGGGAGAAACGCCGAGAATCAGTACGTCGCGTTCCTTGCCATTACCCACCGGAATGCGGTCGTGCAACTCCACCAGAGGCGAGGCAGCGCGAATACCCGGAACTTGCTCGCGGATCGCGCGCATATCGTTCAAGCTGAGCAGATCTTGCTGGGAAACCGTATTCTCTGCCTGGTTTGCAGTTCCCTCCTGGTAGACATACACCATGTTCGCGCCGATCGCCTGAATCTGGTTCAGGATGTACTGCTTTCCCGTCATCCCAATGGTGACAACCAGGATCAGCGACGCATTGCCGATCACCATGCCGAGCGCAGTCAGCGCGAAACGAATCTTGTTGCTGCAGAACGTGTCGTAGGCGAACCGAACAATCTCGCCGAAGTCGAGTGTGGGCTTTTGCTCAGGCGAAGGGTACGGCGGAAGGTTTTTTAACGGCGACGGAGATGTGGTGCTCACTGCCACGATGACTCAATGGTATATGTGGCGCGGAAGGACGGCAAAGTTGCGAGTTCCCCGCCAAAACTTCGAATTTCCTCCTGTTCATGTACCTTCGATCACTGCTTTCCACAACAAACCGAGCTACTCTGAGCAGAGTTCCTGAAAAAGCGAGATTCGGCTATGAAGTCTTTTGGATACCTCTGCGCAATCTTTCTATTTAGCTTGTCCACGGCATTTGCCGGCGATCAGAAACTGATTGCCCTGACCTTCGACGATGGGCCGCGTCCCTACATTCTTTATGGGTACAACGCGCCGAGCGTGAAGCCCGTGCCGAGCCTGCTCGATCTGCTCGACAAGAATCACGCGAAGGCGACGTTCTTCGTAATGGGCTGGCGCCTGCTGCCGAATACCTACGGCGAGCGCCACGAATATCGGACTGACAAGACTTGTCTTGATGCCGCCCATGAAGTCGTGCGCCGCGGACATGAGATCGAGAACCATACGTTCAGCCACGTACAGCTGAAGCAGTTTGAGCAGAAGAAGGGCGAGGCCGCAGCCGTCGCCGATGTGGATCACGGCGCGCAACTGATCAAAGCAGTTACAGGATCGCAGCCTCACTATCTACGCCCACCGGACTGGATCATGCCGTCCGACCTGGAGAAAGATCTGCAGCATCGCGGCTGGACCGTGTTGACCATCTCCTCGGAGATGCCAGTCGCAATACGAGATATCAATTCTCTCGATTACCTTTGCGCGGGCAAAGCCACGCAGTGCCCGAAGCCTTCGCTCGAAGCGTCGGTGCTGAAAACGATCGAAGCGCGCGAGAAGAAAGGCATCACCACGCACCTGATCGCCTTCCACGAGCTCTCGACCACAGTCGCAGCTTTAGAAGTGCTGCTGCCCGAACTGCGCGCGCGTGGATATCAGTTCGTCACCTTGCAGGATTACATGAACCGGGTTAGCAAGCCAGCGCCGGCGACGATTAAGGGGCAGCCGTAAGAATGAACATCAACGCGCTGCATAAAACTCTTGGTGTCGCATACATACTGCTCTTTCTGTGCGCGCTCTCCTTCGCTCAGGAGAGCCCTCAACCATTCGCGACTGTCGATGCCGCTTTCAAGAAGTCTCGCCTGCGCTGGTCCGAGGCATCTACGCCTTTTCAGCAGGAGCGCGTACGCCTCGGCCAAAACTTCGAACCGGAACTCTGGAAATACCTGGGAGACGATGTCGATAAGCAGGACAAGATCTCCAACTTCCTGCTCTATCCTGAATACCTGCACGGCAATCTGCCCATGCCGTACCTCGTGATGCAGATTCAACTTAAGTCTTTGTCGTCGTTGCGGGGAAAACCTGACCTGTCGAGTCGCATCATGTATGTGACCACGAGCATCAACGCCGCGATTCTGGACGGCGCGCTCGGCCTGATCGATCAAGCCGAGGTCCACAAAAGCGAAGCAGAAGCCATGATGGCCAAAGACAAGTTCCTCACCACAGGGTTTCCGGCCATCGACGACTACGATCGGTGTATCTACGACTCCGTTGGCCATCACGAGATCGCAAGTCCCGCTACAACTTGTGCGCCAAAGAAGACCGCTGGTGAGCCCAACGTTACGCTCATCGAAGTCGACGAGATACCGAACGAGAGGCTCCTCGCGAATCCGAAGCCGCGGCCGACAGGAAAGGCCGCTCATCAATCCGGGACAGTCATTGTCGAAGTAGTAGTGGATGACAACGGCGGAGTCGAATCTGCTGAAGCTTTAAGCGGTCCGCCTGATCTACAGCCAGCCGCACTAAAAGCAGCGCGAGCAGCGCGTTTCCAAAAGGCACAGTATCGGGGGCAAGCAGTCAAAGTGCGCGGTCAGCTCAAATACGAGTTCTAATATTGCTCAACCGGCACCGACGACATGGTTCGCTGTCACGTCCAAATGCATCGTTTCGGGCTATAATTTGCCCGCAATGAATGTCTCTGGATTTCGAAAAGCTCTCCTGAGTTTGGCCTTCGCCGGATCGCTTTGCACAGTCGCTTCACTTCTTGCGATGGCCGCCGAGCCTGCGGCGTCCACAGTTCTCGTCGACGTCATTCCTGCAACTACCAAGAAGGATGTGGACGCGAAAGCGCTCCTCACCGGTCTGAAGCAAGGCGATTTTCGCGTGCTCGACAATGGCAAGGAAGTGCCGATTCAGAGCGTCAAGACTGGAGCCACGCGCGGGACCCGTCCCATTTCCCT
>Ga0207103_10079_pt1 | contig 27962 bp, 29 predicted proteins | sample Alteio_BWMinHeat_81_FD_153546 | JGI IMG/M metagenome (GOLD analysis project Ga0207103, IMG submission 153546) | Enriched cells from forest soil in Barre Woods Harvard Forest LTER site, Petersham, Massachusetts, United States -... | ecosystem: Environmental > Terrestrial > Soil > Temperate forest >...
AGAACGGCGTTGGGTGCACGAGAAGTGGACCGAGCTGGAGTGCTACGACGGGTCAAAGAGGGCAAGCTGAAGCTGGTAAAACGCGGCCCGGATGCTGGGGATCAGTGATCGCCAAGCAAAGCGGATTTGGAAGCGCTATCGCGCGGAAGGAGTGGCTGGGTTGAGGCACTGCGGTGCGGGCAGAAGCAGCAATCATGCCAAGCAGGAGAAGTTCCGCAAGCAAGTGTTGCGGCTGGTTGGGGACAAGTACAGCGATGGGATCGGGGAGCGCTTCGGACCGACGCCGGCGGCCGAGCACCTGGCCAGTGAGGATGGACTTGAGATCGATGCTGAGACCCTTGCGCCGCTGGATGCCAAGCGCCGGGCTGTGGAGCCGCGCACGCAAGCGCCGGCCGTATCGCAAGCGCCGAGGAGCAGAAAGGGCATTTTGGCGAACCGTCGAACAGACGGTGACACTTCTATCGAGTTCAAACAGGTGACATTTTTGTCGAGCTAAGACATGTCGAGAACCACCGATTGACATTTCTCTCATGCGACAGGCACACTACCCATTTCACTTGAGCAGGCACTACCAGACGCGACTTACGGGTGGCGGAGAGGCTATTTTGTCGGCTCGGAATAAGAGTTCATGACCTTAGAACGGGTCTCATACACGCTGGACTCCACACTCGACAGCGTAAATAAGGCAGAGCAAACGGCCGAAGCGCTGGCCGCAAAAATGCCTTTTGACAACGAAAGTTGCCATCGGATCGCGATGGCCGTGCGCGAAGCCGCAGTAAACGCGGTGCTGCACGGCAACGCTTACGACCCGAATAAGAAGGTTACGGTGTCTTTTGAGAACACCGGCGATTCCCTGGTCATCAAAATCTCCGACCAGGGTCGTGGACTCAAGGACGAAGACATCCCGAATCCGCTGGCAGAGGAAAACCTGCTCAAGCAATCTGGGCGTGGTATTTTCCTCATTCGCTCCTTTATGGACGAAGTGCGGATTCGAAATTTGGAGCCCGGAACAGAAATCACGCTGGTCAAACACATCGGCCAATCCTCGGGAACGGCCACGGAGGGACAACAGTGACGATGAAAGCTAGCAGTCGGCGCGTTGACGGCGTCACCATTCTGGATCTGAGCGGACGCATCACCTTGGGTGAAGGCAGCGTTGTGCTGCGCGATCAGATCCGCGACCTGCTCGGCAAGAGCGAAAAGAAGATCCTGCTCAACCTGGGAGACGTGACTTACATCGACAGCTCGGGCATCGGCGAGTTGGTCAGCGCGTTCACCACCGTCCGCAACCAGGGCGGCGAGCTCAAACTGCTCAACCTTACCAAGAAGGTCCACGATCTTCTGCAGATCACCAAGCTGTATACCGTCTTCGACGTGAAAGACGATGAAGCCTCAGCGATCAAGGCTTTTGCGAAGTAGTTCTCTCAGCATGCACAATTGCTGATGTGATCCGGACGAGTCACGAGTGGACATAACCGTGTCCACTCGCTGACACGTATCGGACGTACGTCCGTCTGGAGTTGCTCCCATGCGTATCTCCCGCCTCGATCGCTCGACTGTCGATGAGAAGACAGCGGAACTTTTCGATCATTACCAGAAGGTCCGCGGAAATGTGCCCAACATGTTCCGCACCATGGCTCATCGTCCAGAAATCATGCGCTCGATGGTCGCGCACTTCCGCGCCGTGATGGAAACCGGAACACTGTCGCAAAAACTTAAAGAGCTGGTGATCGTGCGGACATCGCAGATCAACCGCTGCGAATATTGACTGGCCTCTCATACCGTCTTGGCAAGACGGCTGGGATGGACGGACGATCAGATCGAACATTTGGCCGAATTCGAAACCCGAAGCGACTTCGACGAGCGCGAAAAAACCGCGTTGCGCTTAGCGGAAATCGAGACCCGTGATCCCCATTCCTTTGACGACGCCCACTGGGCGGATCTGCGCAAGTACTTTGACGAAGGCGAGATTATTGAACTCGTAGCCGCCATTGGGCTCTTCAATTACTTTAATCGCGTGAACGATGTGCTGAGGATGGAGCCGACGAAATAGGGCGCCCAAAACGGCCGCTAGTCGTGTCCCTTTACTTTATTGTCCTCATCGTTGATCCATTTCTCCATTTGGCTTTCGCTCACCTTGACTTCGACGAGCGACACTTCACCGCGTTCGATCGTCGCAATCATCATCTGAAGTTTTTGGTTGTCGGGACGCACAAAGATTAGATTCTGTTCATTCCCGTGATTCAAAGTCGATTTCACGATCGGACTCCAGTCCGGACCCAAGGCATCCTTTACGCTGTTCTGCAACTCTTCGAGGGAGCGCTGCGCCAGCCTTTGATCGGCAAAGATGGCCAGCTTTGCCCCTGGCATCTGGAAACCGGATGCCGCTCTTGCGACGAACATCGCGAAACCCAGCATCGGAATGTGCTGGTGACGTACTCCGAAATCGCGCTCGATGGCATGAACCACCTTGTCCAGATCACTTGCCTCGCTAGTCAAAGGAATCACAAAACAGAGGACCGCAACCACAAACTTCAGCGAGGTCTTCATCGCGAACCTGCCTTTGCTTGCTTGCCTCTTGCCGAGGTATCAACGCGGGGCACGCCGAAGTCTCCGCCAAGCTTGTCGAGATCGTTAGGATCAAGCGGGCCGTCGATGTGAACGATGGTCAACTCCTTGGGATCGGCGGCAATGATAACGAGTCCGCCGATCTGAGTGCCGTTGTTGTCGGTCTTAAAGTAGATCTCCGCGTTCTCGCCGTCGCGTTTGCTACGGACGCCGACGACTTTCTCCCACAAGGGAGACTTCAGTTGCGAACGAACAGACTCCACGTCGGCCTCGGAGTATTCGCCGGTCTTATCAAACTGGAAGCTGCGCACGTAAATGCCTTTCAGTTTCTTGACCATTTCCCGAGCCTCGGCATCGCCTTCGTCGTTCATGAATTTGGCAGCGAGCTGAAGCATGCGGCCGGTCAGCGTAACCTCGGTGGTCTCGCTGGCCTTCGCCGTTAGCTTGTCCAGATCCACCGGCATCTTCACATCTTGCGCCGAAGCATTTATCACCATGGCGAGCGCCAACACCAGCAATGCCTCAGTGCGTTTCATAAAGTGTTCTCCATCTTTGCTTCTCCACCTTCAACTGCTTTCACCTTCTGCTTAGCGATGCGCAGCTTGCTTCCGGTAATGCGTAACGCAAGCATCACTTGCTGCTTCGCGGCCCGGGCTTCTCGTTCTTCATCGCGGCGCTCGCGGACTCTGTAGGCGATTCCGGTCACGACCAACACCAGCACGGCCAAAGCAGTCGCCCAGCGCAGCCTGGGCCAAAGCTTCCAGGAACGTTCGCGCCCCAGCGTCTCCTTCCGTTGCTCGGCAAGGAGCATCAGGACACGATCGGCAAAGCCCTCGGATGGATCCGATCGGCGCAGCGCTCGCTTTAGTTGTTCATCCATTTCGTTCATCAAATAGGCTCCCCAATCAACCGTTGCGCCTTTTGTCGCAACAAACCAAGACTCCTATGTAAACGGCTTTTCACCGTACCCAGCGAGATTCCCAGGACGTGCGCGATCTCCGTCGGCTCCAGCTCTTCCTGATACCGCAGCACCACCACGATCCTTGACTCGTCCGGAAGCGAAGCCACCAGCTTGCGCAAAGCGGCCTCCATCAGCGGATCGCTGCTGCTTCCGTTCGCCACCGGCTCATGGACTTCCTCGAGAGCTACCTCGTTGCGACGGCGGGCGCCGCGCGCGTAGTCCATCGAACGATGACTGATCGCCTTGCGCAGCCAGAACTTCACGTGCTCAGGCGACTGCAATCGGGGTAGTTCGCGATAGAGCTTCAGGAACACATCCTGGGCCAGTTCCTCGGCCACAGCCCGGTCCCGCAAAAAGCGATACGCGATGCTGAACACCATGGCCTGGTGCTCTCTCACTAGCTCCGCGAATCCTGCTCCATTTTGTGTCACCCGATAGACCGTCCGGTGCCGCGTTCACCTGCTCATCAGACATATACGAGGCAGGCGGCAAAGCGAACGCATTATTTTGATCGAGAATATTGGCAGAAACCAGTTTCAAACGGCCGGAGGACGAGACGAGTCGTTAACCGTCTTTTCGAACAGATTGCGTAGAGGCCTGCCGGCGGTGTGCTCAAACATTGCTTTCCCGCATTGCTCTACGGCATCACACCGGCATTCTTGAATCTTAAGGAGTAACTGCTGCATGGTTTTGATCTGTTGCATCAAGCCGTCCAACTCCTCGAGCTTTCTTTCCGACAGCTTCCGCCAGCGGGCGGAAATCGGCGTGTTTTTGGCAAATCCGAAGAATAACCTCCGGATCTCTTCCAGCGAGAACCCCGTCAATCGCGCGCGCTGGATGAGTGCGAGCCGGTACAGCACCGTGTTGTCGTAACGCCGCTGACCGCTGGTGCGCTGCGGCGGCTCAAGAATTCCGACTTGCTCGTAGTAACGAATGGTCGAAGCACGTATCCCAACTTGCCGCGCAACGTCCGAGATAAGCATGTGTGGCATGCGCGCATGATAGCCGACTTCTCCGTTCCGAACCCCCCGAAAATAGACGGGATGAATGCGAATTCCGCGCATAAATCCTCTTGCCTTAAAGCCGACTTTAAGTCTTACCGTTGCAATTGTCGGAGTTATCCGGAACCTCAGAAACGGAACCAGAACATGAGGAAGCTCGGATCGATGAACGGCATCATTCCACCGGCTGGCCGCTGGAAACTGTCAATTCCATAGGAGACACGATGAAAGCCCTATTACCACTTCTGATCGCAATCTCGACTACCACTCTTGTCGCGACTTCGGATGACAATTGTCCGCGTCCCACAACACGGAGCACGGCGAAGCATGGATCGCCGTTTTACTGCAATCGGCTGGCGCTCACTCCCGAGGTTCGCAAGCGCCACTTCGAAGAGCTTGGCCCAAAGCTGCGAACCTTGAGAAGCAATGTCCGCGAACTGAAAGACGGATATGAGTTCGAGTTCCCGGGCGACGCCGCCACCTACCAGTTGCTCAGCGAGTGGGCGATTCAGGAACGCCTCTGCTGTCCGTTCTTCAACATCACCCTCAAGATGGAATCGGAGGGCGGTTCATTGTGGCTGCGGCTCACCGGCCGCCCGGGGACAAAAGAGTTCATCAAGGTCGATGGGGCCGCATGGATCACGCAGTAGTAGAGGCTACTTCGCCATACCAACGTAGTCCACTTGGTCGGCGACGCTGTCGTGGCGAAATGCTTTGAGGACTTCGGAATGCTGGATTAGAAAGACGCCGGGAAGTTGGAACGAGTCGCCCACGACTTTGCCGATTCCATGCGTGAGCATGATCTTGTCGCGCATTTCGCGCTTCCAGAACTTCAAACCAAAGAGCTGACTCAACCTGCCGCGCTGGAGCGAAAACGTCTTGTACAGCTTCTGTTCCGGATCGCTTACACGATGCTCGTCGTTCAGGCCGAACTTGGTGAAAAACTTCTGAGCCTGTTCCTCGTTGCCCATGTGCACGAACGCCAACTGCGCTCCGGTTGCGGCAATCTCAGATCGTTTCTTGCTGATCTCGGAAACCGCAGCGACGCAATAGGGTCAGCCAAAGTGTCGAAGAAAGACGAGCAACAGAGGACGTTCGTCGCTGAGGGCAGCGAGGTTGGTTCCCTTTTGCGTGGCGGTCACTGCAAGACCGGTGGCGATACTCGTGTTTGCGACTGCTTCCCGCATGTCAGATCAAAGCCCATTTGAACACGAAGGTCACGAAGGACACAGAGGAAAGCTGCGAGCAACTCGTTGTCCGCGGTAGAGTCGAGTTCGAACTTCCATGTGCCAAGCCTGTCCTCCTCCTTCGTGCCCTTCGTGACCTTCGTGTTCAACCCAAGTCAAAGCGTGCAGCCACAGGGAGGCGCCGGCACGTACTTCTTGAGGAAGTCGGCCACACGCGTATAGGCGTCGATCTGATTCTCGACGCGGGCAAAGCCGTGACCTTCGTTCTCGTAGACTTTGAAATCGACGATCCCTCCGCGCTTCTTGATCGCATCCGCAACCTGCTGGGCTTCCGATTTCGGACAGCGCGGATCGTTGCCTCCGGCCAGCAGCAGCACCGGCGCCTTGATGCGATCGACGAAATTGATCGGGCTACGATCCTCCCATAGTTCTTTGCTCTTCACCGGATCCCCCATGGTCGCCAGGTCGTACTCCCGAAGCAGCGGGTCTTCGTTCTGTACTTCAGTAGACCAATTGACGAACGGAACGATGGGAACGCCCGCAGCCCAAACCTCAGGCGCCTTGGTCAACGCCATCATCGCCATGTATCCGCCATAGCTGCCGCCCATAATCACCAGCTTCTTAGGATCGACGTAGCCGGTGTGCTGGATCCAATCGGCGGCGGCAAGAACGTCCTGAAGATCACCGCCTCCCATGTCGAAGCGATTGGCGTCCATGAATTCTTTGCCATAACCGATCGAACCACGGTAGTTGGGCGCGATCACTATATATCCCTGATTCGCTAGATATTGGACGACCCTGTTGAAGCTGTTCATGGTCTGCGACGTAGGTCCACCATGCACATAGACGATGGCCGGGTGGGTATGATCGCGCGGCGCATTGTGTGGCACATAGACGAATGCGGAAATCTGCCATTTTCCATCGCGGCTCGGATAATGAACCAGGAAGGGTTCGACCATGTCTTCCGAGCTCAATCCGGCGAGCATTGAATGCGTGAGCTGCACCGAACGCTGAGTCGCGAAGTCATAAACCCAAATATCGTTCGGCGACGTCGGCCCGTTATGGTAATAGAGCAGTCGCTGACCATCAGGCGCGAACGAGGTCACGGAACCTGCCAGATCGTTCACGCCTTTGGGCAGAGGCAGCGCGACCGCATTCTTGCCCGCAATGTCATAGAGGAAGATCTCGCTGTTACCATCGACGTTCGCGGTCCAGGCAAGCCGCCGGCTATCGGGCGAAAATGTTCCGGACCCGATCTCCCACTTCTCGTCCGTGAGCCAGTCGATCTTCTTCGTCGCTATTTCCAGCAGGCCGACATTGTCATAGCCCTTGGCATTCGAAGTAATCAGCAGGTACTTGCCGTCCGGAGAAAATGCGGTTGCGACATAGTTATGCTCATCCGCGTGCGGCGTAAGGAGCGTCGCTTTCCCTGTGGCTGCGTCCGCAACAAAAATGTTGGAATCTTTCCCGGCCGCGTGCTGCTGGGTATATGCAATCCACTTGCCGTCGTTTGACCAGATAGGACCGCTGTTGCCGAGCTCTTTCGGCGTATTCTTCGTCAGGGCGCGGTAGCGCTTGGTGAGGACATCGATGATGTCGATCTCGAATGTGGATGCGCTCCGCGGTTTCGACATGTACGCGATGTAGCGGGAGTCCGGCGACCAGACCTGGCCTACCTCAGCGACATCAGGTGTGTTGGTGAGATTGATCACTTCGCCGGTCTGCGGAGAGACCAGCAACAAGTCCCATTGTTCGTCACCGTCACGATCTGAATTGAAGGCGATCCATTTCCCATTTGGGGACCACGCGGGATCGATCTGCCGTTGATCGCTGATCGTGAGCTGCGACGGCCATCCGCCCTTAGACGGCACGAGCCAAATGTTGTTTCGACCTGAAATATTGGTAACAAGAGCGACAGATCTTCCATCCGGCGACCACGAGGTCCCACCAACGATACGCGTGTTATACAGCTTCTCGATCGAGAACGGCTGTACTTCCCGCTTCAAAACCCTGCTCATGATCAGTTTCGGGTCGGTGACCGCCTGCGACGCAGGCAGGGATTGCCCTTGAAGCGAGAACGGGATGAGAAGGACGGCGGAGAGGCAAAGCTTGTACATGGGAATAAGTGGGAATTTACCACGGAGGCATGGAGAATCGGGTGATCGGATGCTCTAACTTCGCCAATGACCCGATCACCCGATTCATTTCGCGTTCTTATGAATCTCCACAGTCGACCACGTCTTGTCCGCCGCATGGCAGATGTTCTCGAGCTTGCAGTCGACGCACTTCGGCTTGCGCGCAACGCATAACGCGCGTCCGTGCCAGATCACGCGGTGAGCAAAATCGATCCATTGATCCCGTGGCATCACTTTCATCAGATCCTGCTCAATCTTTCCAGCCTCGTCATGCGAAGTGAGCTCCAATCGCCGCGAGATCCGATGGACATGCGTATCCACTACAACGCCTTCTGCTTTGCCGAACCAGGAGCCGAGAACAACGTTTGCAGTCTTGCGCGCGGCGCCGGGAACGGTGATGAGCTTTGCCAGTTCGTCCGGAACCTCGCCGCTAAATTCGTTCACAATTTTCCGTGCGGCGCCTACAACGGACTTGGACTTGTTGCGAAAGAAACCGGTGGAGCGAATTTCCGGCTCCAGTTCCTCCGGCTTGAGCGCAGCAAAATGCTGTGGCGTCGGATATCTCTTAAACAGGCCGGGCGTCACCATGTTGACCCTGACATCGGTGCATTGCGCAGAAAGGATCGTGGCTACGAGCAGTTCCCAGGCATTTGAGTGATGCAGCGCACACTTCGCATTGGGATACATTTCGGCCAAGCCGTTCAATATCGCGCCCACTCGTTCAGTAGAGGTTGGGTTGTACTTCGGCTTCGACTTCTTGGTATTTCCGGCTTTGTGCGCGGGCTTGCGAGGAGGTGCACTTCTTGGGGGCATGGAAGAACGATTTTAGCCGAGTGTCTTACGTGGTGCGCTCGATTACACACGCATCGCCCCTGCGTCAAAATAGACAGATATGATGGTCCTGGCCGAAGAGGGAGAAAGTTGTCTATGAATTCTGCAGTGCCGAAGCGCTTTAGCTTGCTGTTTTTTGTGTTCCTACTGGGAAGTTGGTGCGCCGTAGCGCAAGATCAGCCTTCCGACAATGCGCGGCAGCAAGGTCCGGCGACGGTAAGTCTCACGCAAGGCCCGACGATTCAATACGCCGACGACGAGTTCGCGGTCATTACCTGGACGACCGACCAGCCATTCGCCAGCCGTATTTTCTACGGCAAGAACGCAAGCAATCTGAACCAGATTGCGGAAGATGGTAAGTCGCTGAGCATGCGCCATCAAGTCGATATAAGAAACCTTCAGCCCAACACGACCTACTACTTCCGGATTGACACTGGTCAAGGCGCAGCCGCAGCGGGCTCTCCGGATACAGTCAATGGATTCCAGACAACGGCCCTCGGCGCAAATCCAATCCGTAATCAGCCGCCGTTCAAAGGCTCTCTTCAGAATCCGCCGAGCAGCAGCGGCAATGCCACGCCGACTGCAAATTTCGGGACGATCAATGTCACCAAGGGTCCAATGATCCAGTATCTTGACGACACTACGGCAGTGATCTCCTGGGCGACGAATCTTCCGGCCAGCAACACGGTCTATTACGGGGCGGATCGCAGCAACTTGCTGTACACGGGCGGCGACTTCAAGGACGCTACGGAACATCGCATCCATCTCTCCAATCTGAAGGCGAATACTCGCTACTACTTTCAGCTCGATGAGCCCTCCAGTCAGCCCATTGCCAGCTTCACGACCGTAAGCGCGGGCGCGCAACCGCTTTACGATCAGCAACCCGCAGCGGAGTTCGCGGGGGGCGGACAGTCGGGCGGTCCTCAATTGACTCGCCGCGAACACCCCACCGGACATAGCAACGAAGTTCCGGCAGGCACCGACATCGAGGCCAGTCTCCAAAGCGCACTCTCGACCAGGACGTCGCAGGTCGGCGAGCGCTTCGTCGCCATCACGACGCAGCCGGTACGCGATGTCAACGACCAGATCGTGATTCCAACCGGAGCCCGCATCAACGGCCAGGTAACCGAGTCCGAAGAAGGCAAGACGCTGCCGACGCTGCGCGGACGCGGCAAGCTCAACCTGCGCTTCGAAAGCATTACACTGCCGAGCGGCGCAACCGTTCCCATTTCGGCGACGTTGATCTCCGTGAATCAAAGCGGTGGCAATGGCTCCGTAAACTCCGAAGGCGAAGTGCAATCGAGCACCAAGGGATCGACGGCCGCAAAGGGAGTGGGCGTCGGCGCGGCGGTCGGAACGATTGCCGGCCTTATCCTTGGCGGTCCGTTCAAGGGATTAGCTATAGGAGCCATTGCCGGCGGCGGTTACGTCCTCGCCACTAAGGGTAAAGACGTTGAGCTTCCGGAGAACACCGGATTCAAGATCAGACTCGACCAGCCAATCTCGATGGCCGAACAGCGTTCACGAAACACTCAAAACCAGTAAGCGATTGTGCCATTGGACATCATTCAGCAAATACGCTGTTCGCCCGAGTAGACGATGAATCTTCGGCCGCGAAGAAATCCGACCAGCGTCATGCCTAGTTCGCGTGCGGTTTGAACGGCCAGACTGGACGGCGCCGAGACGGAAGCAAGCACCGGAACTCCGGCGACGAGCGCCTTCTGGACGATTTCAAAGCCGCCACGTCCGCTTACCATCAGCACGCAGTCAGAGAGCGGAATGTGATCGTTCAGCAATGCCCAGCCGATTACTTTGTCTACTGCGTTGTGCCGGCCGATGTCTTCGCGCTCCACCAATAGTTCCCCAGTCGACGTAAACGCCGCAGCGGCGTGAAGGCCGCCGGTGCGGTGAAAGATTGCCTGCGACTCGCGTAGCTTTTCCGGCAGCCCACAAAGTAGGTCGGCGGCAATCTTGAAATCGTCATTTGGGGCGTTGATGCCACGCACGCGTAACGAATCGATGGTTGCCTTACCGCAGATTCCGCAACTTGAGGCTGCAAAAAAGTTCCGCCGCAAATTCTGGGCAACGACACTTCCCTGCTTCTCCAGTTCCGCCCTAACCACATTTCCCGCGGTCGCGGTGGCAACCGCTTCCAAGCCCTTGAGTTCCGCTCGTCCAGAGATGATTCCTTCGCTGAACAGAAATCCCGCAACCAGTTCCAGATCTTGACCGGGTGTGCGCATCGTGACGCTAACTGGCACGTCCCCAATGCGGATCTCCAGCGGCTCTTCGACGGCCAGGTAGTCCTGAACCTGGTTAACCGTGCCTTGCTCCCATTCTCGGACAGACGTGAGAGCAATGCTCCGCTGCGCACGCGTCGATTGTTCGGTCTTAAGACTCACAGTCCCATAATACTCACGACTGCAGGAAGCGAAAGGCAGAGCGGATTAATTCTTGGATCGCAGCAGAAATAGTTGGAGACCATCGCGGAACGTCGTTGAAACCGGCAGATAGCAGGGAGTAGGAGTACCGGCCGCCTTCGACCGGGGTTGCGATTCTGAATCCGTCACAATAAGCACCGACTCGGCCTTAGCGGCGCATAGCCTGGTGTCGAATTCGCGCTTCACGGGCTGGAAGTCGGAAACCGTAACACGCAGCTCCTCCGGGAACACCGGCTTCGGACACGCCGGATTCGATTTGCTGTAGTACCAATATGGGAACTTCTGCATCGACGGCCAGAAGGCGATCGCTTGGCCATGCTGCGCGCATAAATAGTTCGTCATGCTCCGCCAATCGGCCTTTCTAGGGGCTTGATTTCCAACGACAAGCATCGCCACAAAGGCACCCGCAGATAAAGCAGCGCCGGGAATCTCACCTAGCGCGACAAACCCTTCGACGGCTGTGAGAACAAGAAACGGAACCGCGAAGATCAGGAAACGCGAAACAAACAACGGATGCAGCGCCGACAGAGCCAGCAGCACGCCAACGGGCAGCGCGTTTTCCATCACGATGAGGCGGGACACGACGTCGCTGCGCCTCCACAACCGGATACTGCCGGCCATCGAGCCAGTCAAGAGCAGCAGCAGCGCAACTCGCGAATAGCCCGCAAGCTGCGCAAGCACGTCGAAGAAATATGCGGGAGTAAGCCTCGGTACCCAATCGAGCTGCCCACCGCGAGTTCGCAACATGAATACCGACAACGGAAGCAAGCCCGCCGCAGTGATGACGGTAATTCGCGCGAAGAATTTGCGCCCTTCTTGTCGGTGAGTTTTCCAGATGGCCCAAGCTTGCGGCGCGATCCACAACACTGTGTAGAAATGGCTGTAGATTGCAGCCAGCGCCAACAGACACCACGTCGCCCTGAGCTTCCCTGTTCTAACCACGACCACCGCGGCGCACGCCGAGAGCACCAGCAAACATAGCGCCATGGCATAGCCACGCGCCTCTTGCGAGTAGGCGATCAGGAATCCGTTGACCGCGACCAGCGCAGCTGCGGCGACTGCCCACAAACGTTCTCCTGGCTCCGTCAGCACTTCTTTCGCCAGCAGCCAAACTGCAATAATCACTCCGGTCCCGAAGATTACGGAGAGCAGGCGCAGCAGCACCTCAGAGCCTTGCAACGGTGGGATCAATCGCAGCACGCAGTAATACGCGACCATGTTCATCTCGCGGCTGAACAGGACTATCCAGAAAGACGTCCGATCCAGGCCCGCGATCGCTGCGGTGGCCGCTTCGTCCAGCCAAAGCGAGGCTCTACCCACATGCGCGAAACGCAGGCTGAATCCAACCGCTGTGAGGAGAGCAACGCCGCCGTACTCCAGCCGGGAGAGATGCTTTGTGAGCAATATGGAGCCTTTCACCATCCGGGGATACACAGCTGACTGGAAGGTGATCTTAAGAGACGAAATTCGGCCCATAGTACTAGAGTCGAATAGAAACCCATGAGATCCGCGTTTTTGGGCCTTAATTCCGCCGAACTCTAGCCTTCCTTGACACCTTCCGGTAACCTTGCGCCCATCCCGGTGTTCACAATAGGATTCCAAGAACACCAGAGCTGCTCCCCCGGCCCTAAGAGGAATTCCTGAGTCAGCGTTTTTACAAGTTGTTCCCCCTACGCGCAGTCCTTGTGCTCGGAGCCTATTTCCTCGCGGGGTTCGTGACGTCGCTTGCCGCGCAGACCACGCGCGAGACCTTGCAATACCTCGGGAAATCGCAACTGGACGGCATTCCTGCCAGCGCGATCGCCTCCGACGATTTGCAAGTCGGACCCCATCCGGAATCTGACTCCGAATTGGCCGGGGTCAACCGGGTACCCGGATCGTTCTCCATTCCGGTGATCGGCGCACCACAGGCGATATCGCCCACGCAGAAAGACGTTGGGTTCGCCTTCAACGGGCTCACGCATCGCGATCAGCGAATCGCCGGCACCGGGGAGTATGCCAACACGCAATTCAGCACCGAGCCGCCGGACGAGGGGCTCGCGGTCGGCAATGGCTTCGTGTTGCAAACGGTAAACGCCGCTCTCGCAATCTACGACGCCGGCAGCGGTTCGTTGCGACAAGGCCCAACCGCTCTGAATCAGTTCTTTCGTCTTAAGCCGGAGATCAATCGTTCGAATGGAACGTACGGCGACTTCACCAGCGATCCGCGCGCGTATTACGACGCGCAATTAGAACGCTGGTTTGTGACGGTTGTCGCTGTCGCGACCAATCCTACGACCGGAGCTTTTGCGGCTCCCACGCGACTGCTGATTGCGGTCTCAGAGACCAGCGATCCCACGCAGGGCTGGAAACTCTATAGCATTGAGACGACGCACGACGGCGTCGAGGGCTGCCCGTGCTTTGGCGACCAGCCGCTTATTGGCGCTGATGCACATGGACTCTTCATCAGCACAAATGCATTCAGTTTGCGTGCAGGCTTTGCCGGAGTTCAGATTTACGCGCTCTCCAAGGAGCTTCTCGCGCAAGGAGCAGCGCCGCCGGTCGTGCATTGGAATGGACCAAAGCTGCCCGGAGGATTTGCCTTCAGCCTGCAGCCCGCGCTTTATGCTGCTTTCGCCACAGACGACGCGGCTCAGGGCGTCGAGTATTTCGTCAGCGTGGCAGACATTCGCAACATGCTCGACCGCCGCATTGCGGTGTGGGCTCTTACAAATACCGCCTCCCTGCTCGATGCGTCGCCAGCGCTCAAATTGCGCACGGCAATTTTGGGCAGCGAACCGTTCGGCGTTCCTCCTGACGCTCCACAAAGGTCCGGAAGTGCAGAGTTAGGCAGCCTGCTCGACGAGAAGCAGGGATTTGTTGAGACGAACGATCAGCGCATGCAACAAGCCGTCCTCGCCGATGGCAAGCTGTGGTCGGCATTGACCACAATCGTGGCAGTAGGCAACGATCCGAGTCCGCACTCGGCCATCGCATATTTTGTTGTCACTCCTTCGCTCAACCCCGACGGCGCATTCAAGGCCGACCTGTCCCGCCAGGGCTACATCGCTGTCGCCAACGCCGATCTCTTCTATCCTGCATTAGCCATCGGAGCCGGCGGACAGGGCGCGATCGCATTCACGTTGAGCGGCGCCGACTACTTTCCGAGCGCGGCGTTCTCGCTGCTTAATTCCGAAGGCGCCGGCGATGTGCAGATTCTGGCCGCAGGAACCGCACCCCACGACGGATTCAGCGGATACAAATACTTCGGAGGCGGAGGCTCAGGGCGCACCGGCGACTATTCCGCTGCGGCAGTCGATGAGCACGGCTCGGTCTGGCTGGCCGCCGAGTATATCCCAGGAGGCGCGAGGACACTGCTGGCAAACTGGGGCACATTCATCGGACAGATCGCGCCCGCTAAGTAGTTTCAGGGCACCACCTCTCCCGACGGCGCATCTTCAGGCATCCAGATGTCGACTTTCGCTTGCAGCAGGAGAACGGAGTGATGCACGCTTTTGTCCGGCGGAAACATCGCTGGATTTAGCGATCGCTCATTCTGGACTAACGATTGTTCAATTCGAACAAATCTTCGACATGACTGACGACATCACCCAATGAGCGCGTAAGATTGGCGGAAGCTCGCTGCGCTCGATCAGCGACATTTCCGGCATCAGCGCCTCGAAGACGACAACGGGGAAATCTTGACTCCGCGGCAGATGCTTGCTGAGGTCAGAGATGACAACCAGCTGCTCACAAGATTCCTACTTTCTACGCATCAGCTTTGCGATAATCAAACCGAAGCGCCGGACCTGGTTTTTTGTCGGAGATAGGGCACGGCTTCTGCGGATGCGGAAAGAGTCGACCGGGTGAAGAAACGCATACCCAAGCGGCTGAAGCCGTATTGAATGAAGTCATCCGTGGACACGGATAGATCCGTGCCCCTCCCTGAAACTCCCGAAGCATTTCGCGGTGTTCAGTGTTTTCAAACTCTCAACTTTCAGACACGTCAACTCGCCACCTCCAAACATAAAGCAAGGAGAATCGCACATGCCATATGCTACTGTCGGTAAGGAAAACTCCGGAAACATCGATCTTTACTATGAGGACCACGGCTCTGGGAAGCCGGTTGTCCTTATCCACGGATATCCACTGAGCGGCGCATCCTGGGAGAAACAGGTCGCGGCGCTTCTGACTACGGGCCACCGTGTCATCACCTACGACCGCAGAGGATTCGGCAAGTCCAGCCAACCCACATCCGGCTACAACTATGACACCTTCGCCGAGGACCTTCACAAACTTGTAACCCATCTCGAGCTTCGCGATTTTTCACTGGTTGGTTTCTCCATGGGCGGCGGCGAAGTGGCGCGCTACTTTGGTAGATACGGATCGAAGGACGTAAGCAAGGCGGTGATCATCTCCGGAGTACCGCCGTTCCTGCTGAAGACGGCGGACAATCCGGAGGGCGTAGACAGGAGCGTCTTTGAAGGAATTCAGAAGGCCGTCGTTGCCGACCGCTATGCGTTCTTCACCGAATTCTTCAAGAACTTCTATAACACCGACCTTCTGCTGGGGAAGCGCGTCAGCGAACAGGCCGTTCAGGCGAGTTGGAATATCGCGGCTGGATCTTCAGCCACAGCGAGTCTCGCGTGCGTGCCAACCTGGCATGAGGATTTTCGCAAAGATCTTGCCCGCATCGACGTGCCCACGCTAGTCCTGCACGGCGACGCGGACCGAATTTTGCCTATCACTGCATCGGGAGCGCGTACCGGGAACCTGATCAAGGGATCTCGCCTGGTGGTGATCAAAGGTGGTCCGCACTGCATAACCTGGACACACTCCGACGAAGTGAACCCTGAGCTGGTGAACTTCCTCGGAGAAGGCGCAAAGCGCGCCACCTCAGCAACCCAGAAGGAGGCGGTCGCGTAAGACAGACGATTCTTACGGTGACATCTCCAAGGGGGGTGCCCGATACCGGCACCCCCTGTTGTTTGAATGCTTGTAGTAACGGACAGCCCTCCCGGAATCACTGCGCTATGCTTAAATGATTCGCAAAGCGGCAGAAATCCTGGCACGTCCGAAGGCGTCTCTTGCGGTCCAATCGTCGTACCTTTTTGAAGTCACTCAGCCGCACCGCGCTCGTGCTGAGCCTCGATCAGATCTGTGGATTCGTGCCGGGTTTGGCGGCGACGGTCCAAGGTTCAAAGCTCGAAACAACTACAAAGGAAGCGTCTACCGCTCTGGGTGTGACGTTTGTCGACATCGCTCGCGAATCCGGTCTGAATGCAAAGACAATCTTTGGCGGGACAAAGAAAAATAAATACCTGCTTGAAACCACCGGTTGCGGCGTTGCCTTCTATGACTACGACAACGACGGCTGGCTCGACATTTTTCTTGTGAATGGCTGGCGCCTGGAGGGATTTCCGAAAGGCGAAGAGCCGACGTGCCATCTGTTCAAGAACAATCGCGACGGCGCGTTCACCGACGTCACGCTCATAGCGGGACTTGCACGTTCCGGATGGGGACAAGGCGTATGCATCGGGGATTACGACAACGATGGATACGAAGACCTGTTCATCAGCTACTATGGCCAGAACGCTCTCTATCACAACAACGGAAACGGCACTTTCACTGACGTCACGGCTAAGGCCGGGCTAATTCAGAAGAGCACGCGGTGGAACACCGGCTGCGCGTTTGTCGATTATGACCGCGACGGTCATCTCGATCTGTTCGTTGCCAACTACATCGATCTCGATCTGAAGACGGCTCCGGTTCCCGAATCGGGTCCATGTCTATACAAAGGCGTGATGGTTGCCTGCGGTCCTCCGGGACTGAACGGCAGCAAGGACATTCTCTATCACAACAATGGCGACGGCACCTTTACCGACGTCTCGGAACAGTCGGGCATTACGAAAACGGCCGGCACCTACGGCCTGGGCGTGCTGACCGCGGACTTCGACGAAGACGGCTGGCCCGATATTTACGTTGCTAACGATTCCACCGCCAGCGCTCTCTTTCACAATCTAAAGAATGGGCGATTTGAGGACATCGCGATCGCCGCAGGAGCGGCCCTCAGTCCTGACGGCAAGCCCCAGGCGGGAATGGGGGTTGCCGCGGGAGATTACGACCACGACGGCCATCTCGACATCGTGAAGACGAATTTTGCCGGCGATACGCACTCGCTGTATCGGAACCTCGGCAACAACAACTTTGAAGACACCACCTTCCAGGCCGGCATCGGACTGAACACAAAATATCTGGGCTGGGGCTGCGGGTTCTTCGACATGGATAACGACGGCTGGCTCGACATCCTCGTCTGCAACGGCCACGTGTATCCCGAAGTGGAGCAGCTGCGCACCGAGGCAGCGTACGCGCAGCGCAAGCTGCTCTATCGCAACTTGCGCAACGGCAGATTCGACGATATCTCGATGCAGGCTGGGCCGGGAATCTCTACGCCCGCTCCCGCGCGCGGCGCTGCCTTCGGCGACTTCGACAACGACGGCGATCTCGACATCGTAGTGAACTGCCTGAACGATCTGCCGCAGCTGATTCGCTGCGACTCACAAACCGGCAACCATTGGATCAAAGTGCGAACGATCGGAACCAAGTCGAACCGGAGCGGGATCGGCGCGCGCATCAAGTGTGTCGCGAGGTTTCCCGGAATTGCACAACCGGTGGAACAATTCGATGAAGTTCGCAGCGGCGGCAGCTATTTCTCTCAAAACGATTTGCGAGTGCATTTCGGGTTAGGCAAGTCGACGAAAGTCGATCTACTGCAGATACGCTGGCCGAGTGGACACGTGGATGAACTGAAGGACCTTGAGGTGGATCGCGTGGTATACGTGAAAGAAGGTCAAGGGATCATCAAGACGGATCACTTCAGAACGAAGTGATTACAGAAAAGCGGTCGTGGGTCAGTTTGACAGACTGACCCACGACCCAGAAAGCATCAACTTAGGCTGACTAATTTTTCGCGACCCTCTTCGCGTTTACCGCTGCCCCTGATCCTTCCTTCACAGTGTTGATTGCGTCCGCCTTCGCATCAAAATTCTCGACTAGCCCGCTGGGCCAGCGAATTTCGAGCGAGTCGACCTTTGTCGCGGCGCCTAACCCGAAATGCACGCGCATGTCATTCGAGGAACTGTAGCTTGATCCGCTGCGAACCTCGTCAACGAACATCTTGCCGTTTGCTTTCACGGTGATCTTCGCGCCAATGCCGTCGTGATTGGACTTTGTGCCGATGGTCTTGATGGCGATCCAGTGATTGGGATAGTCCATCCTGTTGACCAGCAGACTGGGGGCCTCTCCCATATTGGTAATTACTGCCGAAATCTTACCGTTGTTCCAAAAGTCGCCGACGGCGAGACCGCGGCCGGAAGCTCGACGAGCAAAACCCGGTCCGGCGAGGTTCGTTACGTCCTCGAAGGTTCCTTTGCCGGAGTTGTGATAAAGAACGCGAGGCTCCTGATACTCCGAACCGAGCTTGAACTTGTCCACTTCGGGATAGACGTGGCCGTTTACCAGGAGCAGGTCGGGCCAGCCATCGTTGTCGAAGTCAAGAAACATGGTCCCCCAACCGAGATACTGGGTGTGCAGGCCAAGACCGGACGAGAACGTGGCGTCGGTGAACGTTCCGTCGCCGTTGTTGTGGTAGAGCGTGGAGCTGTCGTCGGAAAAATTCGTCTTAAAAATGTCCGGCAGTCCGTCACCGTCATAATCCGCGACGGTGGACCCCATGCCGGCCTGCTCGCGTCCATCTTCGTTGAAGGCCGCACCCGCAACCACCGCAACGTCTGTGAACGTACCGTCGTGGTTGTTGCGATAAAGAATGCTCGGTGTGCTGTCGCAGGCTACGTAGAGGTCGGGCCAGCCATCGTTATCGAAGTCCAGGGTGGAAACGCTGAAGCAGTAATGACCGTTTGTTTTATCAATGCCGGCCTTCCTGCTCACATCTTCGAATCTTCCGTGGCCGAGGTTGTGGTAGAGGACGTTGGGCGAGCTCTTTAGTCCGCGCGGACCACACATGACGGGCACGCCCTTCCACATGCAGGAAGTGCCTTGTCCCGGCGCGGGCGTGTTAGCCAAGTCGAAGTCGACGTAGTTTGCGACCATGATGTCGAGCAGTCCATCGCGATCGTAGTCGACAAACGCGCAGCCCGTGCCCCACTGCTTCCCATTTCCGGAAACACCGACCGCTTCCGCAACTTCCTTGAAGGTGCCGTTGCCCTCATTGTGATAAAGCCGGTTCTTGCCGTAATAGGTGACGTAGAGATCGTCGAAACCGTCGTTGTCGTAGTCGCCGGCGCAGGCGCCTTGTCCCCAGCCGCTTGATCGCAGCCCAGCCTTCTCCGTGACGTCAGTGAAGGTGCCGTCGTGATTGTTGTGAAAAAGATGGTTGGTTGGAGCCAGGGTGACGGAGCTTCCACCAAGTGTAGTGCCGTTGACGATGAAAATGTCGGGCCATCCATCATTGTCGTAGTCGAAGACGGCAACCCCGGTTCCCGTGGTTTCGATAATGTACTTCTTGCTTTCCTTGTCACCGGAGACGATTTCGAACTTCAGTCCGGCTTTTTCAGCCATGTCTTGGAAGTCTGCGACTGCCGCCGGTGGCTTGGTCGATTGCGCCACGGCAGCGAAAAATGAGAACAGCACGGCCGGAAGAAGACTGGGGAGCAGACCACGAGACGGCATCTGCCAGCCATTTTAGCTGGCCTATTCAGTATCTTTGGGTGTTTTTGCGCCAGCGGCGCGCCGACTCTTGGAGACGACGAGAGCCAAAGAATCTGGTGTAAAACGGCGACCAGGTGCACAGAAGCGACAAGGGAAAGAATATTTGGTTGCGGGGGGTGGATTTGAACCACCGACCTTTGGGTTATGAGCGCGATTCGTGGCGTATGGCGGTGCGTCGCGGTGTGTCGCGGTGCTGAAAACAAAGGCGCTTTGCTGCGACTGAGTTGTTTCGTTTTGGCCTGAGTTGCACCCATTTCGCGCACAAAATCCGCACACTCTGAGGCTTCAAAGTAAATAGACTTCCAACGTAGCGCGGAGGCTGGCTCCCCGTAAACCGGATGCGTTCAGGTGGAGCTTTTCAAGTGGGGGGACGTGATGATTGAACTTTAGTACCAGATCCCGGCGCCATGCGGGACATGGATCCGTGGCTCCTGGCGAATGGTGGGTTGCACATTGACTGCGAAGGTCATCGCCAGGCAGTCTCCCAGATCGGGAGAAGCTAGGCCCCGCGCCTTCATGTCCTCTTTGCGCTCAAGCTGAATTTGCCCTTTAGAGGAATAGCCATATTCAGGGCCAGTGAGATCGATTTCCATTTCTGGATCGTCAGGAATCTGAGCGCCGCCGACAGAGAGCCAGTCGGCCATGAGGCCCCATATTTCCGCCCGTTTGTTGAAGTACTTGTCAGGATCACGCGGAGTTGCCCCGCCGTGGAATTCGTGCACCTGCATTGAACCCTTGCGCACCTTGACCTGATCGACTACTCCAGCTCCGAGGCCATCGCCGTCAATGATGGTCATATCGGGGCGCTCTTTACACATGCACTCGATTACTTGCTCGGATACCTGCACGGTGTTCAGGCCGCGCAGTTTCAGGAGAAGGCGAAAGAGCCGGCCCTGGCGGAGTCCGATCACAGTGCGATCATCGCCGAATCTGGCAACATCGCAAGAGAGGATCTTCGGCAAGGCCCCGTAACCGACCGCGGTTGCTTTGCGGCATCGTGCGACTGCTTCTGAAGAGATCAGCTGGCAACTGCCGCTGCGGGGAGCTTCGCCGCGGACTCTGACCCTGACGAAATCGGAGTCCTCGCCGTAATCATTGACCCATTCGGCGATCTGCTGCTTGTTCGTGAACCTGGAATTGCGGCTGTCGACAGAGAAGCGATGCCAGCGCTCCCGTTCCTCGCCAAAGGCCGCACGGAAGAACTTGCCCTGATTCCGCGTCGGGTTCCCGAATGCAAAAATCATCGGTTCGCCGTCAGTCAGGCCGCCTTCCGCGACCTCCCAAATCTTGTCAGGGATCGCGCTAGCCTCATCGAAGATGTAGAACGAGCTTGAATCAGCAGCATGCTGCCCTGCGAATGCCTCGGAATTTTGCTCTTTGCAGCTTTGCGGGGTGGTGAACCAGGCCTCTTTTTGATTCCGAAACCACATCCGATCGGCCGTGACAGTGAACCAGGAGGAGCACAGTCCCAATTTGGACCACTGCTGAATCGAGCTCCAGGTGCGAGTCGAAAGCTGCTGCCAAGTGGAGGCGGAAACGACCCCTCTGCATCTGGGCCGAGTCGCCATGATCCAAAGGGTCAGCCAAGCGGCCAAAACGCTCTTGCCGATGCCGTGGCCAGATGACACAAGCATTCGGATTGGAGCAACTGGACTCATCCCGTCGAAATTCCGCTTCTGAACCTCGATAGCGAGGCGCTTGAGGAAGTCTTCCTGCCATTGGTCAGGTCCGCTGTGATGCTCGAGTAGCCCGGGCTTTCCCCAAGGGAAGACGTATTTCACAAAGCTGAGCGGATCAGCGTAAAAGCCCTTGATATCGTCAGCGAGTTCCAATTCGGCCTTGGTGGGCAATGTGGGGGGAGCTCCTTCAGTAGATGTCTTTTTGTTTTTTGTCAGGCTGCAGCTTTTCTGTGAGCGCTTTTACGTCGCGCCTGTTCTGCCGCGCCTGGTTTATCGACTGCTCGATGTACTCATTGAGCTCGCCGGGTGCAACTGTCGGCGCCGCTGGCAAGTGCCCACGAACGATTTCAGCCTTCAGCTCCTCTGGCCTTAGAGCTCCGGCCCGCTTCCTGCCCTCAAGCAGCTTCTCGATCAGGGCATCATCGATGCCGTGCTCCACCCGATCGGTGAACATCTTTTTCCACTTGCCGAGTAACTCCAGGGCCCTGAGGCGAGCGGTCATCTGCCAAGCGCCCGGACCAGCAGCCATGCATTCCTCGATCACGTCCAGCAGCCCATCGGCGACGGTTTCATCGGTGACCTCGACGCGCTCGACTTTCTTATTAACGCGGCGCTCGATCTCTCGCAGGACTTCGGGATGCTTCATCAGCTCAATCGCCGTAATCTCAGCTCTTTTGGGCGAGTAGCCTGCGCGCCGCGCGGCTTCAGCTTTACCGCACTTCGGGTCTTCGCAGAATCGATCAATGAAGGCGCGCTGCAGCTTGGTGAGCCCCATTCAGTCTCCCCGCGCTCCGTTGAGTAGGCGCCACAATTTGTAAACCGCTCCGCCACCAAGACCGAAAGCCGCGCCCTTGCCAGCGTGTTCCAAAATGAACTTGCCAGCGGGCGACTTTGCGAGATTGGCTAGGATCGGAGCTGCTTCCGCTGAACCAGCCAGGGCCGCTGCTCCGCCGGCTCCTAAAATCGGAGCCGCGGCGAGCAATCCAGCATCGTCTCTGAAGCCCTGTTTCGCTTGTGCGGCTATCTGAGCCGGCGTTACCGTTTTGCCGTAATCAGCCGCACGGTTCATCGTGTCCTCGAAGCTCTCACCCTGTTTCGGCACGATGATTCTGTTACCGATATCGTCTCGACTCTCGCCTGGAGCTACCCTGTTGCCTGCCATCTGGGCAGGGTCGATCGGAATGACCGCAGCCCCTGCTTTCATCGCATCCTGCACGCGATCAGCGGGAATCACTCCCGGAGTACCATCGGGAGCTTTGACGTTCACCCCGATCTTGCCGCCCGCCTTGATCGCATCCTGCATTCGCTCGTAGGGGACATCACCGAGCGTGCCATCGGGAGCGAACATTGGAACAGTGGCACCTGTGCTCATCTAGACTGTCCTCCGAATTGGGAGAAGAACGGATGCTGCTGTCCGCCCTCCTGCTGCTGTCCGTACATATTCCGCAGCACCTTGTTATTCCCGATGCGAGAATTGATCTGCGAACCCACTGCGCCACGAATGCCCTCGATTGACCCAGCCCTTTGTTCTGGGCTCGCCGATGCCGCGGCCAGCTTGAATCCTTGTGCTCGCGAGGCGTCGCTTCCCACGCCGCCACCCATGACCTTCGAGTAATCATCAGATACGCCGACTAAGAGAGATGCGTACTTGGCGATCGGTCCCGATCCGGTTGCTGCCTTCATCGCATCGTCGATGCTGTTGAAGACCGGGATCTCATGCTGGGGAATAGCCTTGGCGGCTTCCGCCAGCTGGTCGAGCGTTCCGCCTTTGTCGGTTAGCGATTTGGCTGATCCGAAGAAGGCAAGGTTGGCCGGCGACTTCGCGACGCTGAAATCTGCTTCCGCCTTCTGCGTATTGAATGCTGGATCGATGCGCCGCGCTTCTTGAACAGCTTGCGTGAGGAATGACGGATTGCTGCGCGCCGTGATCTCTGATGGTGCGACAACGCCGTTGGCGAGCAGAGCCCCTGCATCTTTCGCGCTGCCGTTCTTCACCGTCTGCTGAATCTGTGCTTCCGACTGCTGCAGGCTCATCTTCGCCCGTATTACCCTCGGATCGGTCTCTTTCTGAACCGTTGCCTTCACGCCCTGGTCGACCTTGAATTGTTGATAGTCCGATGCGTCAGTGGGTGTGCCATCGGGCCGAGTTGGATTGTTCTTGAGCCATGCCGCCATTTCCATCTTGTCCACGTTCTGCGCCCGGATGTTGGCGATATCCTTCTGATTCTGAAATTCCTGCTGCTTCTGAGAGCTCATGACCGCGCTATCGATCGCCTGCTTGAATTTGTTTGGATCGGAGTCGATGGTTTGCCGCAGATTGTCGATGTAGGGGTTGCCGGGGAAGGCGTCTAAGATGGTGTGCGCCAATTGGGGATCGTAGTTCGCGGCTTGCACGGCCTTTGCCGCGGCGCCGCGAAGATCGTTCTGTTTTGACTGTAGGTCAGTCGCAGCAGTCTTTAGATCGACGTAGCTCTTATTGAATTTGTTGATGTTTTCGAGTACACCCGGAATAGCTGCTCCAGCGTTCGAAGCGGCCAGTGAGTCGGTCACGGCTTTCGCATCGATCTGCACTGTGCCATCGGGTTGCGTCTTGATCGCATTCGCATAGCCCTTGTTGAGCGCCCGGGTTTGATCGAGGCCGATTTGCCCCTGTTGTATTTCGATATCCCGCTGCTGCTGGGATTGGAGCATTGAACGAATTTGCATCAGCTTCCCGAACTGCGAAACGGGGTCCTGTATCTGTGGCGGGTTCACTGCCAAGGCTGGTAAGGGGATGCTGCTCATCGATATCCCTCCTGAAAGTGCTTGTGCTGCCGCAGCACAGCTCTATTTGTGACGTTTGCCATTCGCTTGACGCCCTTGCCTACATTCCCGGTCCAGGCGATCCGTAGAGCGCGTTATAAGCTCCGCTCATTCCAGGGCTCCAGTTCACCGCGATTGTGTTTGAATCAACCCCACCACCGAGCATCTGACTGAGCGCGTACAGATTCGCGAAACCGCTGATCCCGCCACCTAGAGCGCCGCTGAGTGCATTCGCGCTTCCCACATATCCGGAAGCTCTCGCTGCGCCTGCATTGTTAATGTTCTGGCCAACCTGGCTGCCGATGCTCGCCGTGGTTCCCCCGGTGGCGCCGAGTACCGAATTGCCAGCTCCAAGCAACTGTGTGTTGGCCTCTTGCCCGAGCCCGGCCATCGCGGCCAACCGGTTCCAGGTGTTGGTCTGGTTGGTCTCGAAGGTGTTGAACGCCCGGTTGTAGACGTTCTGATACTCGTTCGAGGCGTCCTGCTGCGACCAATCCGCCAGCGCTTTGGCTGTGCCGCCGGAGAGCAGACCTCCGCGCGCGGCCGCCGAATTCTCGAGAGCCTGCTGACCTTGCTGCAGCCTGAACTTATAGCCAGGATCGTTCTGTTCGGTAACCGAGTCTGGAGCAGTGAACGGAGTAAGCAGAGATCCCGGCGCGCCTAGACTGGGATTAACGAGGGAGGCGGGGTTCTGCGGAATGTTGATTCCGCTGGACGCAGGGTTGGCCGGCGCGGTGCCTGATGGCGAACTTAGCGTATCCGTGCGAACCGCTACCCCGTTGATGTTCTTGAATGGAATTCCCTGAGCTTGCCATGCCTGAGTCGTTTGCGCATTGGGAGAGACGTTCGGATCTCCAGCGTATTGTCCGAGGTTGCTGAGGCTTAGGTCTTGATACTTCGCGAAAGGATCCGCAGGCGCGCTGGCCTGAGCGGCTTCCGGTGGAGATGTTGCTCCCGTTCCAGGTGCGCCCGGCGAAGCCGGCATAGGTCGAGCACCTGGAGCCTGAACAAGGCCAGTGAGATATCCGAGGTTGGCAAGACCCGCATATCCCATGTTGAGGTAGGGAGCTATTTCCGACTGCTGGTTACCGTAGACGCCTTTTTCAAAACCGAGCTGATCTTCGCCGAGGTTGTACTGAAGCTGACCGGCTTTATCGGCGGCCGCAGCTTGAGTGTTGGCCGCCGAGGTAGCGCCGTGGCTGGCAATTAGTCCACCCGCAATTGCGCCACCGGCCCCAACTATTGACGCGACAATAAAGGCCATGCCTGACCCTCCATGCGCTTCTGCGCTAACGCAAACTCTTCGTAGCTACCTACAACTAATGTCTCTTCGATCTTCTCGAGGTCCCTCTCTTCGCAGGCGATGATCGAAATCCAAACCGTATCTTCGTGGGCATAGCCGATGCGCTTCAGCCCGGGCTGCGAAACAAATGTGGCTGGTGCCTGGATGCGTTTAACGCCTTCATCGGTGAGAACCGAGATGTCGCCCTTGGCGATGATGTCGATGTGCTCGAATAGGTGAATGGCGCTGGTCGCCAATACCCCTTTGGGAATCGTGATTTCGCGCGCGTAGAGACCTTTGGCAAAGAAATGCCTCGGCGGGATCTCCACCTGCGGCATTTCCAGCATTGCCTTTTCGATGCGTACGACCTTGTCCCGCAGCTGGGGAACTTCGTCGCCATCGGTAGCGCAATGCGAAACTAGTTGCACATCGGGGCCTGCTGGCCGCTCGAAGATCATCCCTCTAAGCCTCGCCGTCTCCTGATTTCTTTTGCTCTTTCGAGCTCGTTGAATTTTTTGAAATCGCCCATAACATCACCAGAGCCGCCAGCCGTCTCTGGTTCCTCATCACCTCTAGCCCGTCGCGCCTGCGCTTCCGTCCAGTGTGGCGAACCAATTCGGTTTGTCCACAAAAGGGAACCGATTCGCGGTTTCAAAAACAGATTCGCCACTTTTAGTAACCTCTGCGGCGCTTGAGCGCCTTTGCTCTTTCGAGTGCGTTGAACTTCCTGAAATCGTTGCGCTCTACAGCATCCACTACCTCATCCGCGGGAGCTGTGCCGGTCGCATTGACCTCATGGGTGGCTCCGGTTTGAAGAGGCCTGCGTTGCTGCCAGGGTGAGATATCCCGATATCGAAGAATGCCTGAAAGTGTTTCGGCAATTCCCGTCAAGCTGGCAAATGATCATCGCAGATCTCGCCAACGGCCCAGACCTCGTGGTTTTCCTAGGCCGCAATCTCGAGGCTCGGGCGTACCTGCTCGATCTAAAAGAAGCTGCAGCAATCAGCTGCATCAAGCGGTTTGCGCTGGATTTGCGCCGCGACATGCGGCAAGGAGAAAAGTAGATGGAAACGCAGTCGCAATCGACTGTAAAAGCACCACCGAGTACGCCTCGCGGCAATAGCGGACAGGCGATCGTTGCTCCCAAAGAGTCTGGGCCGGGATCATCTGATGTGTTTCGGTACCGGCCAGCGGGCGATGAGTTGGAGCATGATCAGGACTATTCCAGCGCGCACGGCGATTCTGAATTTGATCTCTCAGCCCTCACGCCGACTCAGCGCGAGGAGTTCAGAAAAAGCGGCAAACTACCCGACAAGGCGAAGGTAGCCCCGAAGCAGGAAATGGAGCCGGTGGCGCTCGATCCCTCTAAATGGTCAAAAAAGGAATACAAGCACTGGCGCAAAACTGGCGAGGCGCCAGAATGGGCTCTGCAGGGCAAGAGCGATCCCGATCAAGAGCGCACCGCCGAGTCGACAACCGAGCAAGAGCAGCAGACAGCGGGAATAGAGAGCGGCAAACCTAACGAGCGAGTATGGACGCAACAGCTCAAGCCCGAAGAAAAACAAAAATATGAGCAGGCCCGGGCTAGTCACATCAACGAGGGCTTTCAAAAGGTCGCGCAGCATCCCCAGGCTAAGCAAATTAACGAAGGCTTAGAGTTGCTGACCAACTCACTTAAGGGAACCAACGATGCCGGGAGAGAGATCTTCTTCCGCGCGCTGAATGAAGTTCCCAATCCGGGCGAAGTGCTGGCGCAGCTCGGACTGAACAAAGATGACTGCAGGCAGCTGCTTCGTTCTCCAGACGTAAAGACTCTTCGGGATTCGATTCAGAAGATATCGAGAGTGCTGATTCAGCGCGAAAAGCCAGCGAGGCAAAAGATCACGAGCGCACCCGGATGTGGATGTGGAAGTGGAAGGGAATGGAAGTGGAAGGGAAAAGTCAAAATCGTTAGGCGCTAACGCGCCCGACCGAAAACGGGCGACTCGCATCTCTGCCGACTTCGCTGTTACCGATGCCCATAGACGATGGGCTGCAGAACATGGCTTACCCGATCCCGACTCCCAAATTGAAGCCTTCCGGGATCACTTCATTTCAGCGCCGGGCCAGAAGGGTCTGAAGCAGGACTGGGACGCCACGTTTCGCAACTGGATCCGACACTCCACCATGAGAACGCCTACCACAAGGCGACACTCGTTCTGAAGCCCCATCACGGATATCAAGAGTTCCCCAAGATGCTTTACAAAAAAGACCAGCAAATCGTGGTTCAGAACGCCGAGAAGCAGGCGGCCGCGGAGAAGAACGGGTGGAAAGAGCTTCCTTGATCGAAGAGGCCACATCCAGCAGCACTCACAGCAAGTCAGTGGTCT
>Ga0207103_10081_pt1 | contig 27672 bp, 25 predicted proteins | sample Alteio_BWMinHeat_81_FD_153546 | JGI IMG/M metagenome (GOLD analysis project Ga0207103, IMG submission 153546) | Enriched cells from forest soil in Barre Woods Harvard Forest LTER site, Petersham, Massachusetts, United States -... | ecosystem: Environmental > Terrestrial > Soil > Temperate forest >...
GAAAGCACTTTTCGAGGAGGCGGCTGCTGCGATCCTGAAGGAGCTGCGGATCGACGATTGTCTCCCCGCCCCGCTTGGAAGATGGAAAAGTCGGGCCCGGGAGCAAGGCAAAGTCCAGCGCCTGGATTCGTTCCTGAGCTTGGCCGCCCAAGCCGAGCGCGATCGCAAGAAAGGCAAAGATCCCGCCAATTCGGCCACGGAGCTGCTGTCCCTGGCCGTATCCGGTTGGCTCCTCGGCAAAGATGCCGCCGAGACTCAATTCCTATCCGCGCAAAAGCTCTGGCAGTCCCGCCAATTCGTTCTGAAATATCAGATGACTCCCGACCCGGACGATCGCGAAAAGCTGCTACGCGACTACCAGGCCATCCAAAGCCGCGCCTTGGCGCCGGACGAAATGGCTCAGCTTCTCAGCCTGCTCCCGCCCCCGGAGCCGTATCCCGACATTAGTCCGGAACCAAGCGAGCTGCAGGTCAAACTGCCCTGGAAGCGGAGAGGAGACCTCCGTTACTTGCTCCAGCTCCCGCCGGAATATCATCACGGCCGATCTTGTCCCGTCCTCATCGCTTTGCCCCAATCGGGCGAGAAGCCACGCAACATGCTGGAGAACTGCAGCGAGCTGGCCGCGAAATTCGGCTACATCTTGGCCGTGCCCGATTGGCAGAAGCGCGTCGCCGCTTACCATTACTCGACCGAGGAGCAGGCGGCCGTGCTGGATGTGCTCCTCGACTTGCGCCGCCGCTTTCAGATCGATTCCGATCGCGTTTTTCTTCTGGGCAGCGGCGAGGGCGGCAGCATGGCGCTAGACGTCGGCCTGTCCCATCCCGATTGGTTCGCCGGCGTGATCCCGATCAACCCGGCCGTCCGATTTTTCGATAACGCTTACTGGCGAAACGGCCAATATCTTCCCTTTTACATGGTTGTCGGCGATCAGACCGGCGACCTGAACAAGAAACTGTTCGACAAGTTTAAGAAGGATTGGGTGCCTCGCGGCTTTCCCTGGCTGTTGATCCAATACAAAGGCCGCGGTCTGGAATGGTTCCAAGGCGAGCTGACTTACATCTTTGATTGGATGGAGCACAAACGCGACCGGTTTAGTCGAACCCGGGCGGTGCCGGAGTTGGGCAAGCTGGGCGGCGCTGCCACCCTCAACCTGGATTTCCAATCCATGCGCAAGTCCGACGATCGCTTTTATTGGCTCGGCACCAAATCCATCGGCGACCGGCAAGTGAATGATCCGAGGGATTGGAACACCAACATTTCGCCCGCCTCCTTCCAGGGCAACGTTTTTCTGGAAAGCAACCACATCAATGTGAACGTACGGAACTTAAGGCAGGTTACGGTTTGGCTGGCCCGGGACATGATCGACTTCACCAAGCCGGCCAGCATCAACGTCAACGGCGTCAGCCGCTGGATGAATAAGAAAATCGAGCCGAGCTTGCCCGCTCTCATGGAAGATTTCTACAACCGCGGCGACCGCCAACGGTTGTATTTCGCCAAGGTGGAAATGAACCTCACACGGTGAGAGCCGCGCACGGATTGTCTCGCCGACCCGATCGGTGCGCGGCTCCTGTGATTAGGAACCCCCACCCTTCTTTGCCAGTTGCCGGTGTTGCTCGGCCTGCTCGGATTTCCCCAGCCGCTGGTAGTATTCGGCCAGGGCCTCGTGAGTTGGCCCGTGCAATGGATCGAGTACCAGCGCGCTCTCGAGCCAGCGCAGGCCCTCGCTATCCAGTCCATTGCGCAATAACAGGAGCCCGGCCTCGCAGCGCAGGGCCGGGTCGTGGGGCTTGCGCGCGATTTCGCGGCTCAAATCCGCCATGTGCGCCAGCTCTTTATCGTTCTGTTCGACATGGGCGAGTATTTCCTCAGCTTCCTTTGTCTTCCCCAGGCGCCTGAGACACTGGCAGAGGCTGTAATTGATGTTGCTTTCATGGGGCGCGATCGCCGCGGCCTGCCGAAGCCATTTTTCCCCTTCCTCGGCTGATTCCTGGTCCATCGCCAAGCGCCCGCGCTCGGCCAGCGCCCTCCAATCGCGCGGATTATCCTTCAGCACCACCTCCAGCAATTGCCGAGCTTCCTCCGGTTCGTTCATCGTTCGCCGGCAGTAGGCCAGGCCCTTGAGCACGGCGGGAGTGTCCCCTTGCTTTCCACGCAGGAATTCAAACTGCTCCAGGGCGGCCTTCATGTCGTTCGCCTGAGCCAGTAGCCCTGCCATTTGCAGGCGGGCGTCGTCGTTGTCCGGATCGAGCTCGACGGCACGGCGGTAACTGGCCAGCGCCTCAATGCTGTTTTGAAGTCGTTCGAATAGGTATGCCTGCAGCAGCCACGCCTCCGGCCGATCCGGCTCGAGCTCGAGCCAGCGCTTCACGCAATTCTGCGCGCTCGCCAGTTGATAGGTCTGAATATATGCCAACGTCAGGACTTCCAGGATGGCGACGCTATCCGGGTGGTGGTCGACTACGCGGCTGATAAGTTGCGGCTCCGCGTCCGCCAGACGGCCGTGCTGGACTTGCACCAGCAATTGCTCCAGATAAATGGCATCGGCGTCGCCACCTAGATCGATGCAGCGGCGGAGGAGGCGCTCGGTCTCCTCGAAGTCACCGGCCTTTCGCGCCGCCCGCGCCGCCTTCAGGTGGACGTCGGTGCTCGAGGACCAAACCTTGAGACTTTGGACGAAATGCTCGTGTGCCCCGGCGAAATCACTCATTCCCATGGCCTTTTGGGCGTTCCGATAGTGCCAATAGGCCCAGAGGTGCCGGCCGCCGAGCGGCAGTCCCAACAGCAGGAGCAGGGCAACGAGCAAGACCAGCCGTCGGGAACGTTTCTGCACGATGAGTTCCGATCTTTGTGGTTGGCTTCGTTGGCCGGGATTTGCCAATTTCGATCTTACCATATCGCATTCTTTTGCTGATTAGAAAGGGCAAACTTACAAAATTCGAATTGAGCAGATAAAACCCAATCTAGTGCTTTGTCACATATTGATTTTCGGGTTGGGTGGCACGCCCGGCGTCGGTTTGGAGTGCGGCGAGGATCGCCGCTTTGGATAGTTTGAACCAAAGCGGCGAAAAACGCCGCACTCCAAAGACCAGCAGACGCTGTTCCCTCCTTCGGCGGGCTGCGGCGAACTTTAGGTCGCCGCGGCAAACTTTTGGGTGTGTCACCCCAAAACTAAACTGTGACAAAGCACTAGGGCAAGTCCTCCTCGCCCGCGCGCCTCATTTCGAGGGAGGCCGTTTCGAAGGGCTTGGGCCTTGGGCGCGATCCTTGGCCGATCCCTCCACCTGGCCCTCGATGAAACTCCGCAGCTGGTTGATCTGCTGCATCGTATCCTTCGAGTTTAGATACTTGGAGTCCTTGACGGCCGCTTGTAAAAGTGGAAGGGCGCGCTGGGCTTCCGGACCGAACTGGCCGATGCTCCTCATGGCCGCTCTTCGGGCGTCCGAGTGTTTGTCCGTCAGCACCGTTTCAACCAGCGCCGGAATCACCGTTTCCGGGTTCGCTCGTATCGATCCGAGTGCGACCGCCGTGTTGACGCGGACGCCGTCGTCCTTTTCGCTGCGAAGTTTCTGAATCAGCACGGGGACGGAGGCCTTCGCGCCGGGCCCGATATTGGCGAGCGCCAGAGTCGCCTGAAGGCGTGCGTTGCTGTCCTCATCGGTCTCGAGGAGCTTCACCAGATCCGGGACGGCTTGCTCCCCCAGCGGTCCGGTCTCGACCAAGGCTTCGGCTGCACCGGCGCGGACACGCGCATCCGCATCCCTTAGAGCTGCCGTCAAGAGCGGCACCGCCTTCTTAGCAAGAGATTCGAAAGGAGGGGCGAATTTGGCGGGAGATTCCTCTGGGCTGGGATTGTCCCGGACTTCCCGCCGACGACCTTGAGAATCTCTGGGGGGGCCGATCTTCTCCCGCGGGTCATTCGACCTTCGGGGTGAAGCCATCCCCCTCCAAGTTTCGGCCAAGGAAGTGGCGGCGGCGGCTCGGACCGCCGCGTCCTGATCTTGAAGTGCCTCCAGGAGTCCAGGGATCGCATCCGGCGTGCCCTGAGCGGTTCGCCCCAAAGCCTTGACGGCCGCACTACGAACTTCCGGATCGGCATCCTTGGCCGTTTCGAGCAGCGTCGGCGTGGCCTCCTTGGCTTCAGCGCCCATTTGCCAAAGGATGTGGGCAGATTTCTTACGAGCCGCGGGGTCGTGGCCTTTCAGGGTATCCAAATGGCCCGGAATTGCGGCCGGGCTTAAATAACTCATATCACTTCCCGGCAGATGGGACTTGCCGGCCTCGACGCGCATGAGAAACGAAACTATCACCACCACTGCTAAGAGAGCCAAGCCGATCACAATATATATGGGACGGGTCGCGCGCATGATTTTGAATTCCTAATTGGAAGTGATTCAGTTTGGTCATTTGAGAGCCGCGCACGGAGTGAGGCTTTGCGAACGGAGTAAGCGGGGGCAGCCAGGATTTTGGCCGCTTACTGCGCTCGAAGACTCGCTCCGTGCGCGGCTCATTTCGTCAGGGGCCAACGCTTATATTTTGCTCTTCAGGGCCAACTCGATCTTGCCGTCCGTCGGCACCACTTCCTTGAGCGGCGTCTTCTTAACGTCGCTATAGATCTCCGGTATCTGGGGAGGCCTCTTGCTTTTTTTCTCCGCTTGCTTTTTCTTGCCCTGGGGACTCATGGTGCCGATGCGAGCCTGCTGTTTCTGCTCGTCACTCATCGTCTTCGAATCTGGGTAATTCGGTTCTTCAACGACGACGACCACTCGGTAGTCCCCCGACAACGCGCCGTCGTCGGTGCGAAACGTGGTCAGCTCGAACGATCCGTCCGAACCACTTTGCCCCGACGCGATCCGGCCTTTCCCCTCGACCGGCACAAAGGAGACGGTCGCCCCAGCCAATGGGGCGCCGTCCAGGGTTACAACCCCTCTCACTTTACTCAGGCTGCCTTTGCCGCCGCAACCTGCAGCCGTCAAAATCAAAGCGGACAGGAGCACGACCTGGCGCAGCCAGGGCTTCGGCATGCACATATTAGCTTCCTCCAGTGCGGTTAGAGGCGGTTCGCGGAGCTGCGCGGGAAAAAGGAGTGGCGCGTGGCCGGGCTTTCAACCGGCCCACGCGCCACACCAGCTGTCAAAAGTCCGGATTGCTGATGACCTCCCCGTCGTTGCGGACGCACAATTGGATCAAGGAGATTTGGTCAATTTGCTGGCTGATGAAGCGGCACGACCCATCGGAGAGTCCGAAGTTCGCCCCGCCCGGGTGGTTCGATTTGTAGCCCGAGGAGACCGATAAGTTGAGCATCGCGTGCTTGGGGTCGGGCGTGCAGCCGCTCTGGATGTCCGCCGAAATGATCTGATAGTTGATTGGGACGTGGCCGTTATGCAGCTGGAAGCCACAATCCATCGTGTATTGGCCGCGGTCGCCGCCCGCCTGGTCGCCCCACAGATAAACGTGCTTGTCGTCCAAGTCCTCGCCCAGAAGGATCGTGTTGGACAGGCCGTCGGTGCAGCCACTAAATTTCACCGGGTGTTGCTTCGGGGTATCGATGTACCGGAACATCCCGTTCTCCGCGCTATAGCAAGTCCAGTTGTGAGGGGGCGTCATCGCTTGGCCGTTGCAGTAGACCGGGCTGAACGGATCGTAGGCACAGTTCGCCCAGCTGCCGCTGTAGTCGTTGATGCCGCCGTTCCCCACGTAATTGCTGGCGTGCGCGCCCGAGTTCCAGCCATCGGAGGGGCAACGATGGTAGGGGAGTTCTTTGGGGAGGACGCCATTCCCCGACGTCACCAAATTGCCGTTGACATCATGGTAGACCGCCTGGGTGATGGTATCTACGTTCGGCGCGTATAGTTGAAACTTGGCGACTTGAGCAAAGAGGTTGTCCTGCTCCATGTAGGGCAGGATATAGAGGTGGAAGCCGCCTTTGTCGGCTTGCCAGCCGCCGTTCCCCGACCAGTTTCCGTTGCCGCTCCAGTCCCCGGGGTTCATGAACCCGGAAGGGGGCAGGCTGCCGTTGACATCGTGGTAGTTGTGGCAGGCCAAGACGAGCTGCTTGATATTGTTCAAACACTTCGTTCGGTTGGCCGCCTCGCGCACCTTTTGCACTGCCGGCAACAGCAGAGCAATGAGCACGCCGATGATGGCAATCACCACCAGCAATTCGATCAAGGTAAACGCTCCGGCGAAACGCCGGCGGACTCCCAATACAAACTTCGACATGGCGCGATCCTCCTTTGGGCGACGGAAACAAGAAAAAATAAATGATAGCGACGGCTGCGAAGTCATCGCTGCTACAGGCATGTTTTTGGAGAGTAAGCCAACCGAACGATTCGAGTCTGGAGTGCGAGGCCCTGCCCCCTGAAAAGTTCCAGGGCCCCATATAGTAATTAGTCTCGGAGCTGAACTAGCTGTGATCCGAGACCACCCGTAAAACTATGCGGAGCTACAAGTAAAGTCAAGGTAATTCTTTTTTTTCGCAGGATTTGTGATTTGACGGCTCGGCTGCCTGGTCGAATCTCAAGCTCAGCAGGCTGACACGGTAGCCAAGCATTGCATCTGGTCCTTCAGCCTCTTCTTCGATTCGACTTCCCGGCAACTTCGAGACTTCATTCCGGTTTCTTGACTTGCCTAGTAATCTTTTCTAGCCTACCACCATACCAGCAAAATCCGAAGATGCACTAGGAGATTGCCGCAACGAATGAAGGGAGAGGCTCCGCGAGGACCGTGAGCTTTCGTCGATGTCGCGCCGATTGATTTATGGGGCTGTGGCATTATCCGTGCTCGGAATCGGCGCGGGCCTGATCTACGTCTTGGGCAAGGAAAAAGTCCAAGAAGGCTCGGTCCCTTCCAAGGCGACCTCGGGCATTCCTCTCCCCCCGGTTCGCGACGCGGAAAAATCGGAAGCGGATATCCATCTTCCGGCCGGCGTTCTCATCAATTTCGTCGATGTCACCGGGAAATCCGGAATCCGTTTTCAGCATTTCAACGGCCGGACGGACAAGGACTATATCATGGAGACCATGGGCTCCGGCCTGGGCTGGCTCGATTACGACCAGGACGGCTTGATGGATTTGTTTCTGGTTCAGAGCTCCACTTTCGTGCCGGCGCATGCGCCCGCGCCGCCAAGCTGCAAGCTGTTCAAGAACTTGGGAAACGGGACCTTTCGTGACGTCACGGAGGAAGTGGGCTTGGGCCCCGTCGGCTGCGGTATGGGAGTAGCCGTCGGCGACATCGACAACGACGGCTTTCCCGACCTGTTCGTCACCTGCTACGGAAAGCCGAACGTCCTCTACCACAATGTCAGCGACGGCAAGGGAGGCCGGCGCTTCGTCGATATCACGGCCCGGGCCGGGCTGGCGGACCATCCCGATTGGCATTCGCGGCCGAACTTCAGCACCAGCGCCGCTTTTCTGGATTACAACAACGACGGCCACCTGGACCTGTTCGTGTGTAGCTATGTGCACGTTGATTTGGCCCATTACCCGGAATGCAGGGATAAAAGAGGCCGCGTGGACAACTGCGCCCCGACTGCTTTCCTGGGGACTTCATGCGTCCTGTACCGCAATAACGGCGATCTCACCTTCACCGACGTGAGCCGGGAGGCGGGAATCGACCAGCCCAATGCCAAGGCCTTGGGCGTGGTGGCCCTGGACCTGGCCGGAGACGGCCTCGTGGACATCTTTGTCGCCAACGACTCGGTGCCCAATTTCCTGTTTCGCAACCTGGGCAACGGCCGCTTTGAATCATCGGGTCCCAGCAGCGGCTGCACCGTCAACTTGGGCGGTTATCCCCAGGGCTACATGGGAGTCGACGCCGACGATCTCGACGGCGACGGCCGACCCGATCTTTTTGTCACCGCCTTGACCCGCGAAACCTGCACGTTTTTTCGAAACGAGGGACACGGCCAATTCTTGGACGTCACTCCGGGCTCCGGCTTGGGACCGCCGACCTGGTGGCCGCTGGGTTTCGGCACCTGCTTCCTGGACGTCGACCATGACGGAGCGCTGGACATCGTCATTAGCAACGGTCACGTCTCCAAAATCATCGACGAGCACGGCAACCCGGACAATACCTTTCGGCAGAAGGCACAAGTCTTTCTCAACGACGGCCAGGGACATTTCCAGCACATCTCGAAAAGTGCGGGCGACTATTTTCAAGAGCGACATGTCGGCCGCGGGCTGGCGGCCTGCGATTATGATAACGACGGCCGAATGGACCTGGCCTTCAGCAATAACTGCGAACCAACCGTCCTCTTGCACAATGAAACCACGACTCCCTATCATTGGCTGCGGCTGGAGCTGCAAGGCACCAAGAGCAATCGCGACGCCGTCGGCGCCCGCGTCACGGTTCAAATCGGTGACCGAAGGCTGGTGCGGCACCGCAAGGGAGGAGGAAGTTATCTGTCGGCTTCCGATCCGCGGCTGCATTTTGGCATCGGCTCCGCCCTTAAAGTCGACCAGGTGGAGATTCGTTGGCCGTCAGGCCGCTTGCAGCGCCTCGGACCGCTCGAAGCAGACCGTGCCTATCGGGTGATCGAAGGGGATGACCATCCTTATCCCGGTGATAAAAAGAAACAAAGCCCGCCGGTCAAATGAATTCGGACGCCTTGAAAGAAGCGATTACTTCGCATGAGCTGGAATCGGAAGAAAACCCTCCTGGCAGGAACGGCGCTAGCAGGGGTGTGCGCAGTGTGGGTCGGTTGGGTTTATGTTTGGCCTCAATATCTTCTCAAGCAAGCCGAGCAGGCCATCGCCGCCAGCGATCTGGACCGAGCGGAGGAAGTGTTGCGGCGTCTCAACCGACGTGCTCCGGAAAATGACAGAGCGCGGTTTCTGCTCGCCCAGGTCTTCCGCCGCCGCCAGCGTCCGGGCAAGGCGGAGGAGGCCCTCAGGCAGGCGCGCCAGCTCGGCTATCCCGAAAGCGAATGCCAACGCGAGCTGGTTTTGAATGAAGCAGTAATCGAATTCACTCCCCAGGCAGACGCCTTGATCAAGCTCCTGAACGACAAACCGGATGATGAAGAAGTTCTCCAAACCTTAGCGGAAGGGTATAGCCGACTTCACAAGTGGACGGAAGCGGATCGCTATCTGACCCTCCTCATTGAACAACATCCGGAGAATTTGGAAGCATGGGTGGATCGCGGCCAGGTGCGCCGGGCCGCCAGGGAAAGGGACCAAAACCATGACGAGGCGGCCGCCGATTTTTGCGAGGTGATTCGCCGAGCTCCCGACCATTTTGGGGCTCGCTTAGGCCTGGCGGAGTGTCTGCTCAGCGACGCCCGTCTAGCCGCCGCCAAGCGCGAGCTCCTGATTTGCCGGCAATTGAACCCGGCCCACCTCGAACCCTTGATCGGATTGGCCATCTGCGCCGCCGAAGAGCAGGATTTGGAACAGGCCCAAGCTCTGTTGGCTCAAGCTTTGGACCGCGATCCTAATTCTTTGATTGCCTTGTCCAAATTAGGCGATCTCTGCCTACGCCGGAAACAGTACTCGGACGCGATCCGTTTTTACCAGAAACTCCTGAGGCTCGATCCAGCCGACAAGGCCGCCCACTTGAACCTGGCCCAGGCCTTTCGCCATATGGGTTGGTTGGAGGATGCCAAGAATGAGGAGGCTCGCTTCCAACAGCTTCGGCAGCAGAAAGGAAAACGATCCTCGGCGCCGTGAGAGAGGGTCTATTCCATACGCCTCTTCCGATTTTCCATGACGGCCCCAAAACGCCAGTCGTTATCGATTAAATCATTACCTCTAGGTCCCAAACTCCTGCTCTACCTCTCGTTCCCAAGCTTTCTTCCCAAACACCGCTGCGTCGCTAAGGCAAAAAAGGCTTATGAACTTGCAAGGACTTGGAACGAGGCTCAGTCACACGGGCGTGATGACTTCGGCATTGGTTTTATTGAAGAGCACGTCCCGCATTCCGGCGAAGTACCAATCCAAGCCGGGGCCGCCCTAGAGACTGTTGACCATGCCATCCGATTGAACCGTGCCGGTATTCAGGTAATAGGAGGTGGCGCCATCTCAGCCTGTGGTTCAGGCCGCCACTATGATCCCTATTTTCGGGCGCTCGTGGTCGTCGAGCGTGCCTTTTCCTTCGGCGGGAGTTGAGCCAGGAGGCGGCGTGCTTTGGAATTGTTGGGATTGCAGGTCAAAGCCGCTTGCAGCCAGGTTCGCGCACGATCGATCTGACCGATCTGGATGCAAATGGCTCCGGTTTCCACTCGAACCTGGTCATCCCAAAGGCGTTGATTGGCCTGTTGCTGCAAATCCGCGAGGCGCTTGTGAATCTGGGTGACCTCCTCCACTATCTTCTTTTGTTTCTCGGCATCGTCTTCTTTCTTCAACACTCGATAGGTCTTCATGAGCAGCGTTTGTGCGGTCAGGTCATACGGATCGATTCGCACGGCCTCCAATACGAGCGGCAGCGCCTGCTGAGGCTTGTCTTCGCTCGAGTATATTTGCGCGCGAAGCACGAGGATTTTGAAATTCTTCGGATTTTCCCGGAGCGCTTTTTCGACCAGCTCCAAAGCTTCGTCGGCGCGCCCCGCGCCGCGCAGGCACTCCACTCGCAGAACGAGAATATCCGGGTCGCGCTGAAATGCTTCGGAGCTTTTGGCCAGGGTGTCGAGGGCCTTCGCGTAATCGGCCACGGCGGCGTAGTAGATTTCGGCCAATTCCTTGATGGCCTCCGGCCGGATGTCGGGCGGCAAATTCCGTTTGAGCGCCTCCTCGTAAGCCGCGATGGCCTCGCCCACCTGGTTATTGTCTTTTTCAAAAAATCCAATCCAGCGGTAGGGCAATCCGGCCCCGGGTTCTAGCCGCGCCCATTCTTGCAGGTGCTTGACGGCCGCTCCCGGGCTATTCAAGTCGATGTAGATCACGGATAGCAACCGATGGGCTTGCAGGTTGTCCGGATGGCGTTTGACGAACGCCTTGAGTCCTTTCTCCGCCAAGCGTTTTTGCTCCAGCCTCATGAGACATTCCGCGGCCAGAACAGATCCTTCCTCTCCGATAGGGCCGTCGTCTCGGATTTTGGCCAGCTCGGCCAGGGCCAGGCGAAAGGCGGCGAGAGCGGGCGAAGAAACCCGGGCGGGCTTCTGAAACAACGACGCGGAAATCCACACGACCTCCCGAGCCGCACCGGATTGATCGCTCAGGCCGGCCCCGCCCAGCACCATTTGGCCGGCTCGTTGCAGCTCTTCGAAAGGAACCGGGTCTTGGGATTTTTTCAATGCCGCGTCGCCGGTATACACCAGACTCTTGCCCCGAAGCAGTAAGGCCGCCTGAACCTCCCCTTTCTTCTCGAGAAGTTTTTGAATCCGTTCGACTTCTTTAACATTTTCTTTTAGATCGAGCCGCTCGATGGCTTCGTTTCCCTTGGCCATCAAATAAGCGGTGCTGTTGGTGTGGGCTTGGTAGCCAAAGAAGGCGGCGGGAATGGCCAGGATCAGCAGGACCACCACCAGGATTTTCAAGAAGAGGGCCGGGGACATGAGTCAGTCTTTCTTTGGAGGTTCACCAAGCCTTAAGGCAGCGGGGGTTCGATGATTCGGCGTTTCCCACAAGCAGCACTTTCACACCGCCCTGGGATCGGCCACTGGTCGAACCGGCAGCAGGCGCTGAGCCGAGCGTCGAAGCTGAAAACCCAGGCGGTGAAACTCAAGGCCGGCCCGGTCCCCACTCTTCCCAGCAGGTATTGTATCTCATTCTCGGCTTTGCTGAGGTGGGGTAGCACTCGGCGCCGGCCGCAATTGCTGATTCTGTGCCGACGATCTGCATGATCAATCCGAAAAAGAGAAGGGCGTAACTTCCATCCGTCATCGATGCGGTGCTCCTCAATACCGAGGTAAGGCAGATTTACTGGGCCGGTTCGACTACCTGATGAAATTGGTTGATCGCGGGCTTCTCTATGATTTGCTGGATACCGCTGGGCCAGCGGATTTCGAGACGATCGATCCGGGTACGATCGCCCAATCCAAAATGGACCGTCTTGGAAGATTGCGAAAGATACCCGCTGGCCGGTTTCACCAGCCGCGTCATGATTTCCTTGCCTACATATAGCTTCACGAGAGCGCCAACCGCATCCCGATTGCTTTTAGTTCCTTGCAATCGGAAAGCGACGTAGTTTTTTTGGGGGAAGTAATTGCGGAAATAGTAAGGCTGGTCATTGAAGTTGTTGACGATGATATCCAGTCGGCCGCTGCCGTTGAAATCCGCGACGGCGGCGCTCCGCGAGCTGCGCGACGCCGGCCGGTCGCCGATTTTCTCCTCCGAGTAGATCCCGCGCGCCGGCGGCTCGATCCCCGCCGAGTCCGCGCGATTCGTGAAGGTTTCGTCGTGGTTGTTCATCATGAGATAGTTGGGCCAATAAAAGAACGGATATCCCATTCCCGAAGGAATGAATACGTCTTCGTATCCATCGTTGTCGAAGTCGCCGACGGCAACGCCCCAAGGCCATAAGGTCTCCAGATTGGCGGCGTCGGACACTTCCACGAATTTCCCTTGGCCCAAATTCTTGTAGCAGGTATTGCCGAAGACGCATCGCTCCTGCTGCTCCTTGAAAGCCAGGTCCCATTCATAATTGAAGTTCGGTCCGCTCGGCCGCGGAAACTTCTTCTTTTCCGAGCGCTTGATGAAATCGAGGGTGGCGGCCGGCCAGTCCAAGTCCGGTTTCATCCACATGTCCGAGTGCATGTCCACGATAAAAAGATCGAGCTTGCCGTCGTTGTTGAAATCGAATGCCTGACCTCCCATGCCGCCCCAGGAAGTGCGGCCCAGAGTCTCCTTGGTGACATCCGAAAAGGTGCCGTTGCGGTTATTGTGGTACAGGGTCGCGCCGCCGAACATGGTGACCACCACCACATCGAGATAGCCGTCATCGTCATAATCGAAAACGATCACATCGGCGCCCCAGCCCGTTCCCTTCAGACCGGCTTTTTCGGTAACGTTGGTGAATGTTCCGTCGCCGATGTTGTGATAGAGAATATTGGATTCGATCGGACTGGTGGCCGTTGCTTTGAGCAGATCTCCTTTGCCGGCCCAATAGTGATAGGCGCTGTCGAAGGTGTCCGTGGTCCATTGGGCGGTGTTGGTGACCAGCAAATCCAAGAAGCCGTCATTATCGTAATCAAAGAACACGCAGGCCTGCGAATGGCCGACGTGAGTCAAGCCCGCTTTCTGGGTGACATTCTCGAATTTGCCGTTTCCCAGATTCTTAAAGAGGACATTGCCGCCGCGGGTGCTGGTGACGAATAAGCTTTGCCGGCCGCTGTTGTCATAATCGGCGAAGGCGGCCATCGTGCAAATGCGATCGCCCAGCCCGACGCCCGCTTCGTCGGTGACATCGACGAAAGTGCCATCCCCTTGGTTCTTGTACAAGGCGTTTCGGCCTAGTTGATTGACGAAATAAATATCGTCGCGGCCATCGCCGTCATAATCGCCCACGGCCACCCCGCTGCCGTGATCGTACAAATTGATCTTGAATGTCTCCCCTTGCTCCTTCGGCAAAAAATGGTGCCGAAAATTAATGCCCGATTCCAGCGCCGCTTCACGGAATCCTGGCCCCTGGAGAATTTCGGGCAATTTGTTCGGCCGGAATAGAGCCGTGTAACCCACCACTAAAATGACAAGGAACACGATGCCGCCAAATACCCAAATGGCAAGAGAGGTTTTTCTATGGAGCATTGCGGACCGTCTCTGATTCCGTCGTGTTCCGTTCTCCGCGCCCGCCCGATCCAGGACATTGGCAATAGGGGACGATGCGGCCCCGGCCCTTGGAGCGTTTTCAGAATCCCTACTTTTGGGATGCAAGCGAACAATTAATGAGGCGCGGTTTCCAGATCAAATTGCGCGGCCGGGCCGTAACAGAGCGCGGGTTGGGGTAGAGTGGAGTCGTCGCCGGCCGCCTCGAAGCTCAAGGCTTCCCGTATTTCGGCTTAAGCCGCTGCACCCAGAACAACGAGCACTCCCATGTCCCAATTGCATTGATTCCGCTGACGTGCCGCTGATGACCGCCTCACAACGCTTTGGTTATGTCGAAGGATAGTCCTCCCACCGTGGCAACCTTAGTCTCCGGGCCTTCCACCGAAAGTACGCCGCCATGCTCACACCAAAAAGCAGCCCGGCCATGGCAGACGCAAACACCGCCAATTCTACCGGCGCTTTCCACCAGCTCCACTGAATCAGCCACATGAACAGACCCCAAAAGAATCCAAAGAAAAATCCGCCGAATAGAGCAATGGTGAAAAACCCCATGAACAATGGCGGCGGCACCGGGAGGCCCACCGCCCACAAAAGCCGAAACATAGGCGGAGCCACCATGTACGGATTCATGCCCTGCTTACCTAGCTCGGCGATCAAATGGTCAACTTTTTGCTGATGCGTCATGTCCTTCACCTCGATCCCGGCCGGCATCATTGTAAGTTTCAAATGGTCGCTGCATCAACGCCCGATTCTGCAAGTGACAACCGTCGAGCCCGAACTAGCCGCCCCGCCGCCTCGGCAGACCACCGCTCCCTTATAATCCCTTGGGGATTAGGCCCCGTGGGGGTCCGAATCCCCCCGCGGCTAATGACTTACCCCTTGACGTTTGGCATGGAGTGACATAATATGACGTTAGATCACTTTGCATAATGCTACTTAGGAGGAAGGATTCATGCCACTGCCCGATATTACTCACCTGCAATTCCTCATCCTCGCCATTCTCATGGATGACACAAAAACTGGGCGGCGAGTTCGAGAGGAATTGGCCGAGGAAGGAGTAAAAAAATCCGGCCCTGCGTTTTATCAGTTGATGGCTCGTCTGGAGGACAGTCGATTCCTCAAGGGATGGTATGAGCAGAAAATTGTCGATGGACAAATCATCAAGGAGCGTCACTACAAGCTTACTGGCCAAGGACTCAAGGCAATCGAGCAAATCCAGGAGTTTTATTTTGCGAATCCCAGGTTTGAGCTCCTGGCAGGAGGTGCCCATCATGGATAAGAGATATTACTTTGATGTGCTAGCACGGATGGCGGGGCTAACGCTGGATGACTTGAGTCGCGTCAACAATCTGATGGCGGCTATGCATGACTTGGCTCACGTTTCGCAGAATAAAAAGACTGAAATGTTCCGATCTAGATTACTTGGAAAAACGCTCCTAGATGCATGGCGCCGCCACGAAAGTGGTCGGTTGGTTCCTGCTCATGGGAAACCTGGCACCAACGTTAAGGTTATCGGTCCACCGCGCTTTTGGAACCTTTTCGGCTACGTTTTTTCCCATCGAATTAAGAGTCGAATATTCGAACCGGCCTTGAATGAAATGATTGAAGATTATCTTCTCGCCCGGAAAGATTGCCGCACCCAATGGGCGCGGAGATGGCTCAACTTTTGCTTCAATTTTCGGATGGTGCTGACGGTCTTGGAATGCTTTCGTGTGGTTATTGCCGATAGAGCTTTTCGCTCACTAGCCCGACTCCTGCCGGAGCCCATCAGGAGATGGTGGATGCTGCTGTAATAAGGACTTCCTCAATGCGAAGTGCACGCTGGGTGGCATGCTTTCGCGGCCCTACAGTGTGCGTCCGCTTTTCCGAAAAACCTTGATGGGGCTGCGAAAGCATGCAGGCAGATAGGACCTCGATGAATAGCGGTCATCGAAAACGGTGCCGGTCCGTCGCGGCGTCCCGGATCATCCAACGGATTGGCCGTGGTCTAGTGCCCGGTTTATGCGGGGGAAAAGGACGTGGCCCTGGTCATGGATCTGTTGGCGGAATTTGTCGGCTTGGGTTAGCATGCTTTCGCGGCCCCAATGAGTCGGGGGCAGGACCTTCGAGCGTGGGACTGGCCGCGAAAGCATGGCACCCGGCGACGTCGTCGTATACTTTGAAACTATATAGCGACAAAGTAGTAACTCGCTCCCGGGCCGTTGTGGTGGGATCTCGACCACAAGGCGGGGAGGGTGGGAGTAGATTTCATGAATCCAGCATTTCGCATAATGTCCATCGTTTTGATCATCGTATCAGGCTGCACTTGTTCGTCCAATAAAAGACTTACCGAGGCAAGAATGGAAGAAAAACTTATGGGCAAAACGGCTGGAGAGATTTTCGATTATTACAACGTTGGTTCCAAAGACCTGCAGATGTTGGATGAGCCACCTGGAGTTCTAAGCGCCGTTTCCTTTAACGTAAGAAAAGACGACCGTGTTGAAGAGGTTTATCTTTGGCTCAACGATCAACCTCCCCTTGTCTCAAACGAGCGGCTTTGGAATTATGAAAGTATTCGAAAGGTGAAGGTAATCAAAATAACACACGATCCATACAACTAAAGCGCATTGGCGTCAAATGGAGGACCCCACTGCTCGTGCAGCTGAAGAACGGCGCCACGGTCCTCGAGTCTTATAGCTACGATTCCTTGAGTCGCCGCATCATCGAGAATCCCGGCACCGTCCGTGATCTCTATTACTCGATGCTCTGGCAAGTGCTGCGTCTGGAATTCCGGGGACACCATACTTAATTCTTGACCTTTTGGCCCTTGGTCCCCAAACAAAAAGGGCCGGGTCACCGGGCGCCTGCTCCCACAGATGCGCAAGTGCCTAATTCAGGCATCCGGCTAGTCAAGTCACGGATTCACTTACCCCAAGGCACACCGAGGGAACCGCGATCGCGGTGATTGGCCCCGATTTGCCGGACTCTTCCTACTTTTGCCGGGTTTTGCCGCGCCGGCGCGTCATTTCCGAGAGTGGGAGAAGTTGGCAAAGTCACTCAAGCAATATCACAAGTCCTTGCGATTTAATATCTTACGTCGCCGAGTACTTTGCCAACCAGCCTCGCAATTTGGCAATGTGGCAAGGTACTCCCGCGAATCCGTGTTTGTTCGGTGTTCCATCCGTGGCCGTAAGACTGGAACCACGAAACACACGACAATAATCGCCGATCCGTGTCTTTCGTGGTTCAGATTTGGGACTTGGTTCTTGTCTTTTTGGGGCTTTGCGCTTCGGTGGGGGGGTGTGACGCAGGCGCGGAGAGACGATCTTCCGCAACTCCCAATGCCCAAATAAGTTATGACGAAAAAGGATCGTCTCTCCATTGACACGGGGTGGGACGAATCCCAATCCCCCTTCCCCGCCCACTATTTCTGGTTGAGATTGAGCAACGCGCCGCTGGCGGCTTTGCGGACGATGGGTTCTTTGTCGTCGAGGGCTTTGCGGAGTTCGGGTTCGGCGCTTTGGGCCAGCGGGCCGAACCGACCCAAGGCGTCGGCGGCCGCCCGGCGAACGGTGTCATCCGGATCACTTAAGGCCTTGGCCAGGGCGGGGACGGCGGATTTGGCCTCCGGTCCGATCGCCTCCAGCGCGTGAATGACGGCCACGCGAATTTCGGCATCGCCCACGCCGACCGCGCGCGTCAAGTCGCCGACGGCCGCGCCCGCTTGGTTGCCGTAGCGCTCCAAGGTGGTGGCGGCCGCCAGGCGCGGATCCAAATCCGGATCGAATAACATCCGGCCCAATTCGGGCAGGGCGACCTTGCCCACCGTCGGGTCGATGTTCCCGAGCGCCCGCGCCGCGGCCCAGCGGACAAAGACGTCGGGATCCCGGAGCGCTTTCCGCAAGGCGTCCACGGCCACGACCGCCTCGCGCTCCATCACGTCCAAAACGGAAACCGCCGCCAGCCGCACGCGGCGGTCGGGGTCGCCGAGGGCATACGCTAAGTCGGGAATCGCCGCGATCAAACCATGTTTGAGGGCGGCCTGAGGGCTGGGCGGCTCGTCACTGTTTGCTTTCGCGCGCGGCTCAGCGCCGGGGAGGGAGGGAACGCTATCCGCCAGATGATGCAATCGGATGTGGGCGTTGGCGATTTCTACGAGTGCCCGGGCCGCTTGCAAGCGCGTTTCTTTGTCCTTATCGTGCAAGAGCGCGCCTAAGGCCCGGCCTTGCGCTCCCAAAGCCCGAGCCGCGCCCGACACATCCTGAAGGTCTTTTTCTATGTGTCGTTGATAGTCTTCAATCCTAGTCTTGTCTTCCGCCGAAAGCTCGCGGCCAGGAGGTGGGAAAGAGGAAGCCTGGTCGGGTTTGCCCATCGACTCCACCAAGGTAGCACCGACTTTTTGAATGGCCAAGGCACATTGCCGGCGCACGGTCCGGTCGGCGTCTTTGAGACCCTGACCGGCGATGGGCGCGACGGCCTGACAAAGGGCCAAAGCCAGAGGATCATCGCGCGCTGGCTCGGCCTCCTGGCTTCCTCGACTTTTGGAAGGTTGACCCAGGGTTTGGATGAGAGAAACTAAAGCTTCGGCCGCGGCCCGTTTCTCCCCGGTTGTGCCGGTTTCCAGAACGTTCTGCAATGCCGGCCCGGCCACTTTAGGTTCGGGATTCACCTTTCCTAACGCCTTCGCCGCTGATTCGACCACCACCGGATTCTTGTCTTTGAGCAGCGCCGCCAAGTCGGGCGCCAAAGTCGAGGTAAGTCCTTGCCGAGTGCCGGTCCTTCGAATCTTAATGCCGATTTCCCCGAGCAAGTCGGCGGCGGCCATCTGCTGAGACGGCTTGGCCGATTTCAAACTTGCTTGAATCGTTTGCGTGAATCGTTCTTCCACCTTTTCGCGGAGATCGCGGTCAATCTTGGCTACCCCTTCATGCAACGTCTCATCCCGCCATTCCTGCAACAACAAGGCCAAATAAAGCTCGCGAACGCCACGCAATGCGTCAACGCGCTCCTGGATACTTTTTCGGCGAAACTCCAATTGAGACAGATACACCTTCTTTTCCGCGGCGTCGTCCCTTTCAACCGGCTCCGGGACTCGTAAGGCGTCGCGCAAAGCCTCAACGGCGGGAGGAAATCGTTCCTCCTCTGCGGTGGCGCGGTAATCCTCCTGGGCCGCCGCTTTGGGAATCAGGATCAATGGGACGGATGCCAACAACAAGCCGGGCAAGCAGGCGAATATTTGACGGAACTGCCTGATTTGACGCATAGTTTACCTCGCTCGGATGACTGAAGATCTCCGCTCTGGACCTAGTATGACCCGGTTTGCGGCGAAAAGCCAATTCTCATCGGCGCGATCCGCTCGCGCGTCGCGGCCAGATAGCGCACTTTATTCTTTGATCGGCCAGTTACGTTGACCAGTCTTATATTATCCGTTGATTTTCGCTTTCGTTCCGGACTTCGCGTTGGTAAAGTAAAAGACAAGTTGCGATGGACCAGCCCTGAGTTTTCCGGAGTCCGCAATGGTCCAAACGAGAACGGAGCGGACAATCAGGATGCCAGAAGCCAATGAAGCGCGAGCCTCAGCTAATTCCGAATTCCCCAAATGCCGAATCCGTGCTGCAAGTGTACATGCTCGGATTGGTGGAGTTCGAAGCCGCGCTCGCTTTACAACGCCGGCTCGTTTATCAAGTCAGCGGCGACCGCACCACTTCCGCTTTGATTCTCTGTGAGCATCCTCCTCTGATTACTGTCGGCCGGGAGGGAAGCTGGAGCCATCTCCACTGCGGCCCCGAGGAGTTGCACGCCCGCCGCTGGCGCGTCCGCTGGGTGAATCGAGGGGGCGGCTGTCAACTGCACGTGCCCGGCCAATTGGCTTGCTATCCCATCCTGCCCCTGGATCGATTTGGGCTGGGCATGCAGTCGTACGTAGATCGGCTAGGCGAAGTCATCCAGGCTTTGCTCGGGGAATTTGACGTCCGAGGAGAAACGCGACGCGAGGGCGCCGGCGTGTGGGTCGGAGGGCGGCTCATTGCCGGCATCGGCGTTGCCGTGCACGACTGGGTTTCCTATTACGGTTTTTCATTTAACGTCAACCCGGACTTGCAGCTCTTTCGCCTGGTGCGTTGGGCTGGCAAAGAAGGGCAGCCCATGACGAGTCTGGAGCGGGAGCGGCGCGGCCGGCTACGACCGGCTTTAGTCCGCGAGCGGCTGCTCGAACATTTTGCCGCCCGCTTTTCATTCAATCGCACTTCCTTGTTCTCGGAGCATCCCCTGCTTACTCGAAAGGCCGTTTCCGATGCACTCGCTACCTCTTATTGAGGGGCCGACTTCGAGCGAGCCTCGTTCCGACAGCCGCCGGCGCCTGCCTTCCTGGCTGAAGCGGACGCTGCCTCGCGGCAACGGCAATTACTTTACGCACGACCTGCTCCGCGAGCTGCGCCTGGAAACCGTCTGTGAAAACGCCCGCTGCCCGAATCGGGCGGAATGTTACGCCCGCCGCACCGCCACGTTCATGATTCTCGGCAACATCTGCACGCGTCCATGCGGATTCTGCTCGGTGCCGCGCGGCCAGCCGGAAGAATTGGAGGCCGACGAGCCCGACCGCGTTGCCCTGGCGGCTTTTCGCCTCGGTCTGCGCCATGTCGTGATAACCTCCGTCACCCGGGACGACTTACCCGACGGAGGCGCGGATCATTTTTATCGCTGCATCCGAGCCGTACGCGACAAAACCGGCGCCGTGGTCGAAGTGTTGACGCCCGATTTTCTCGGCGACGAGCGAGCGATCAACCGCGTCCTGGAGGCCCGGCCCGAAGTCTACAACCACAACATGGAAACCGTGCCGCGCCTCTACAAAAAAGTCCGAGGCCGAGCCGACTATCAACGCAGCCTCGACCTGCTGGCTTACGTCAAACGGCAAGCACCCAACACCATCACCAAAAGCGGCCTGATGCTGGGACTAGGGGAATCCACCGAAGAGCTGCTGAACGTGCTGGCGGATTTGCGGGCCGTCCAGTGCGATACGCTAACTTTGGGGCAATACCTAGCGCCAACCCTCAAGCACGTTCCCGTGGTTCGCTATTTAATGCCGGATGAGTTCGATTCCCTCGCCGTCTTGGCGAGATTGCTCGGCTTCTCGCAGGTCGCCAGCGGACCGTTCGTCCGATCCAGCTACCATGCCGAAGAAATGGCAGGCGCGAACATTCTCCATCCCAGCGCGACTGGATCCGATCGCTGAGGGCTTCCATGCAAACGCCCATCGTTCTGCCGGAACTGGGAGCCGAAACAATCCGCCTGAGCGTCTGGTTTGTCGATCCGGGCGATCTCGTATACGAAGGAGATCGTGTCGTGGAAGTCCTGAGCAACGGGGCGACTTTTGACGTGCTGTCGCCGGTCACGGGGCGTTTCATGGAGAGAAAAGCCTTTGCCGACGACCCATTGGTGCCCGGCCAGGTGCTCGGTATGGTGGAACTGGAGAATGTAAATAGATAAGAAAGGACCACCCATGAACACACTGAAACTCAAAGACCGCGTAGCGGCATTGGAGGCCGAGGTGGCAAAGTTGAAAGAAATGGTAGTCAACGCGAAATCGAAAAAACCTTGGTGGAAGGAAATCGCTGGAGCTTTTCGCGGGGATCCCGCATTCTTAGAGGCCATGCGCTTAGGCCGAGAATATCGCGAAGCCCTTCGACCCAAGCTAAGGAAGAAAACAAAGCGGTAGTATGAAATGCCCCGGCCCCTATTTATCTCCCTGGATGGCCTCGACGGCACGGGCAAATCCACGCAGTGCCGGCTGCTGGCGGATTGGCTGCGCCAACAAGGTCAGGAGGTTGTCGAGTGCGCCGATCCCGGAGGCACAGCCGTCGGCGACGCCATTCGGGAGATTCTCCTGGGCCAACGGCATGATATGGCTTTGCCATGTGAAGCCCTGCTGTTCATGGCCAGCCGGGCGCAACTGGCGGCTGAGGTGATCTTTCCCGCTCTCGCGGCTGGTCAAAGCGTTGTGTCAGACCGCTATCTCCTTGCTAACGTGGTCTATCAAGGCCATGCCGGTGGACTCAACCCGGATCGGCTATGGGAGATTGGCCGGTTGGCCATCAACGGCATGCTACCTGACCTTACCATTGTTCTCGACTTACCAGTGGAGTTGGCCCTGTCTCGGCTTACGGGACCGGCCGATCGCATGGAGAGCCGGGATGCCGCCTTTCACGCCCGGGTAAGAGAGGGGTTCCTGGCCGAAGCCCGGCGGCATCCCGATACTATAAAGGTTGTGGATGCCAACCAACCCATCCAAAAAGTACACGAGCAAATTCGACATGTCTTGGCAGCGCATTCGAGGCCATGATCATTTGATCCAAGCGTTCGACCTTGTGTCCCGCCGCGGGCGATTGGCTCATGCCTATTTATTCACCGGTCCACCGGGCGTGGGCAAACGCCTCTTTGCCGGAGAGCTGGCCAAGGCTCTCCTATGCGAGGGGGCGAAGGGGCGAGTGGGTGAGGGGGCGAAGCTGGAAGCCTGCGACCGTTGTTCGGCTTGCGCGCTGGTCGAGGCCGGCACGCATCCGGATCTGGAGACCGCCGGCCGGCCGGAGGGAAAATCCGAGCTACCCGTCGAAATTGTGCGGAGGCTGGCGCGCAGCCTCGATTTGAAGCCGGCGCGCGGCCACGGTAGGATTGTCATCCTTGATGACGCCGACGATTTGAACGAGGAGTCCGCTAACTGTTTTTTGAAAACTCTCGAAGAGCCGCCGCCCGGCGCTCTCCTGATCCTGATCGGCACCGACGCCGACCGGCAATTGCCGACCATCGTTTCTCGCTGCCAGGTCATTCATTTCCGACCGCTGTCCGAGCCCGTCGTGGCCGATTTGTTGGCATCGCAACCCATCGAAGACTGGGCCTTCATTCAACGGCTGGCTCGATTGAGCGGCGGCAGTATGGGATTGGCCCAAGCACTGGCGGAACCGGAGTTGTGGGAATTCCGACGCAAGCTGCTCCAAGGGCTGACTCAGCCTCGGCCGGACACCATTGGATTGGCCCAAGACTGGACCAAGTTCGTGGAGGAAGCGGGCAAGGAGACGGCGGTCCAGCGCCGGCGTGCCGCTCTCGTCCTGCATCTCCTGATTGATTTTCTCAACGACGCCCTGAGCTTGAGCGTGGGGAAATCTCCTCGGCTGGCGCTCGAAGGCGATCTGCCGCTCCTGCAAAAACTCGTCCGCCAGGTCGACGCCGATCGGCTCATCCAAATGTCGGACCGCTGCCTGGAAGCCGACATCCAACTCGACCGTTACGTCCAAATCGTCTTGGTCATTGAAGCCCTCCTGGACGCATTGTCCCTAATCCTCCAAGCGGGCGAACCGGTCGCGTGATTTTTTGATGCTTCTCACACTAGCAGCCAATGTGCCAATCGGAAGTAAAGCAACAGAGTGAGCAGGTCCGCGAAGACCAAGGCGACGGGGCCGGCCGCCACTTGTGGATCGCGACGGAGAAGCCGCAGCAGATTCGGGAAGAACACGCCAACAACAGCCGCAACTGCCACGCCGCCGCCAATCCCGCCCAACAAACACAGTCCCAATCTAAGCTCCCCCAGCCAACAAAAGGCTACCATTCCAACGACGACTCCGCAGGCAATCCCCAGTAAAGCGCCGGTGCGCAGCTCCCGCGCCGTTTTCCGCAGCAGCACCGGCCAGGTGGGCGGCTTCCCATGAAAGGTGTCCAAGGTCAAGCTGACCGACTGGATACTGACGCTCTCGGCCAGCGCCAACACCACGGGAATGAACAAAGCCAGGACTGCATCCTGCCAAGCCAATTCGGCTCGATAAAGATGGGCGAGGAACGCGGCCAGGATACCGCCCGCCAGGTTGCATAGCAGCCAGGGGAATCGGTGGCGAAAAGCAGCCAAGGGGAGCGCCTGCTGTGCTTCGGTCACATGAACGCCGATCAGTTGGAAAAGCTCATTGACTCGTTCCGTCCGTTCGAGATCTCTTAATTCCTCGGTGTAGAGGTCCACATCAACCAGGCCGACGATCCGGCGATTCTCGTCGACCACGGGAAAGGCCAAGAGACGGTGCTGGATGAAAAACTCGCATGCATCCAGGACCGTGGCGGTTGCCGGAATAGCGATGATTTCTCGGACCATGATCTCGGTGACCGGCTTTTCGAGCGGATTGAGGAGCAGACGGCGGGTGGGGACAACGCCTTGCAGGCGTCCCTTTTTGTCGGTGACATAGAAATAAATGACACGCCCTTCGGGCGGCTGTTGGCGCACGGCGGCCAGCGCCTCGCCGACCGTTAGGCCGGTGTGGAGCCGGGTGAAATCTGGGCGCATATGCGCCGTCACGGGATCATTTAGATTGGCTTCCGTCAGCGGGACTGCCATGAAAGGTTACTCCGAAAGATCTCTGGTTCTGGTCGAGATTCAACAGACTCTTTCTACAAATGCCGCGCTTGAAGAGGCGCGAAAGCTTGGTTCGGAGTGCAAGGTGACATTGGAAGGATTTTCGGGCTGGGATTGTGACCCAGATCGCCTGCTTTCCCCCGATTGCCCGGTTCGACTATTTCGACCTTGGCTCGGTGGCGAAGAGTTGGTATGAGTCCGGGCCGCATTGGAATGGAAATCAATAGTGATCTTTGGCGAGGCGATAATGAAACGACCCTTAGTTCTCTTTTTTCTATTCATGGCCGGCTGCAGCACGGCGCCAGTGGCGGATTTAATGGATTATTTTTCTCCGGGACGAATGGGGCCGGAATCGACGCCGCCTTATGGCGGGGTTTCGGCGCCGCATCCCGGCGGGGTAAGTCTGCCTCCAGGAACAGTGGCGGGTCCGGCGCTACCGGCGGTGCCGCCCGCCCAGCCCAGTGCAGGCGCCGCTCCGATAGGACCGGTCGCGCCGCCTCTGCTGGAGTCCTTCGGCCAGGCCGCCGCGACAGCGCCGCCTCCCGCTCCGTATTAAATGTTATTGCCTTGCTGCGATTGAATTGGACGTTTAGCCGCGGCTCGCGAAACCGCGCGGTTCTGCGAACCGCGACTAAACGAAGCGCTGATTTACTTCCCTTTTCTCGCGAAGGCGCCGGATAAGAGGTCGGCATCGAAAAGTTGGGGCACATGACCTTCGGCGGCAAATTGATAGAGGGCGGCCAGACAGATTCCATTCAGCGTTGGGCCGATCGCCATCATGGCCAAGAGGTAAATGCCGGCCAAGACCAAGAGCGCAATTCCAGGGATCAACGCCGTCGATAAAAGCAGCACGCCGATTATCAGAAGGATGATCCCCGGCAGCGACACGAGAAACATAAACAGACCGATTCCCCAATGACTCACCAGGGCTTCTCCCCAAGCTTTGCGGAGAATGGCCGTCGATCGCGAGATCGCCTCGAAAGGTCCGACCTTTTCCACAACCAAAACGGGAACAACGAAGAACGTCAAAATCGACCACCCTATCCCAAGGACGGCGCTGATAATTTCCCCAACCTTTTCGTGGACATTCTCCAGCACTTTCAGCAAGACGCCGACCGTGGCGGAGACCAGAGACCAGGCGAGGATTTGCGGCAAGCGGCTGTTGGCCGCGCCCAAGCCGTCGGCCAGAGTCGCCTGGCCCCCGTTGAAGGTGATGATGGCGCAGCTAATCAGGGCCGCGTTGAAGTAGGTAATGACGAAGTAATTGCAAAAATAGTAGACGAATAGGACGGCGTAAGCCCAGATTGGCGGCTGGACCCCTCCCTGAGCCTTGGGGTCCAAGAAATCCAGCCATTGTGGATGGAGGAGAAATGGCGCGGCGAAGCTAAGCAAGACCAAGGTGCAGGCGGCGCCGCTCAGCACCGGAAAGACAATCAGTTTTTTGTTTTGGAGCAGTACTTTCCAACTGCTCAGAGCCAGGTCGTAGCCCATGGAAAGGCGGTTGAAGAACATGGCAAGCCTCCGGATGGATGTCGTGGCCGTTGGGGACCGTGATTTGATCGTAACCGTTTTCTGGGCGAATGCAACGATATCGGAGGCCTATTCCACGTTGTTTTGCCGCGAAGCGATAGCGGAGCGCCGCCGTCGGGCAACCCGGTCGTGCCGCGGCTAAACGAGGTTCGCAGTTTGCTGGCAGGCAATGAACGCCGGCTCGCCGCCCGATTTCTGCCAGCTCCGATTCCAGCGTTCGAATCGGAGCCGTTCCTGGGCCATGCGGCGCTGGTGATACAAGCGAAACTCTGCAAGCGAGGTTTGTTTTCGCTTCCAGCCAGCCGGCCGGCTTTTTTCGAGTTGACTATTAAGCTCCGCGATTCGAGCAATGGCATATCGGCTATCATTGGCCCGGCCCAGGATTTCTTGCATCATCTCGACCCTTGGATAAAGCTGCTCGCGAAAGGAGGGCGCGAAACAGCCCGCCAGAATCTCCATCCCGTAGCGCAGCCGTTTCCCCGCGATCCGAACCTGGTGCAGATTGTCGGCATTGCTTAAATCCCGGCCGGCGGTTTCGTCCAACGCGCGGACCAACGGAAATAAAGCCGTCGAGGGAAGTGATGAAAGAGTTTGCAATTTCACCTGATTCTCAATCCGATAGATGGCCGCGACGAGTTGCTCGCTGAATCTGCCAAAGTCTTTCGAATATTCTTCTGCGGCCGATTTGAGTTGAGCGCCGGTGGCCAGCCGGTGGCCGAGGGCGCACCCCACCAGCACGTCCAGGCCGGCTCGTGCCTTCAAGGGAACGCCCCGGCTATTGAGAGAAAGCAGAAAAACGTCCCAATCGCGGGCCGCCCCGGCCGCGCGCCGCAATCGTTTCAGCTCCTTTTTCGCCTTGCGGTAAACCTTGGGAGGGAAACAATCGGCAAAAATATCCAATGCCGCCGTCGTCCGTCGGCTGCTCACGCGAAGCTGGTGAATGTGCTCGGGGTCGTCATTCTCAGCTTGGGCGACCAAATCCAGGTGTGTTTCGACCACCTGGAGCCGCGCAGTCAGAACCAGCCGCGCCGCATCGGGGAGAGAGGTTCCCGGATCCACGTCGCTGAACCATTTGCCCTCGCTCATGCGTTGCTCACTATGACTGCGAACGGATCATCGTGCGGAACAACTTCAAGATATTGCAGGCGCGAAACGCAAGCAAGAAAGCACTCGCCACTCATGACTTGCCATATAACCCCGCGATGCTGGCGTCGTGTTCGCGCTGTTCGAGCCAGGAGGCGACCTCGCGAGTCTGGGCGGCCAACTGTTCTAATTGCCGGCGCTCTTGGCGCATGATCTGGGCGACGTCGCCGGGAATGGGCACATAGGCACTTTCCAGCTCGGATTGCAGTCGCCGCTCCAAGTGCCGCAGAAATTCGCCGCGCATCGCCGGCCAGCGCATCGGCATGACCAGCGCAATGGCGATGTGCAACAACACCAACACCGCCAGAAGCGCGATGAACGGCAACGCAATGTCGCCCACTGCCAGCGACCGACCCTGCATGAAATATTGATAGAGCAGCCAAATGCCCGCCCCCAAGAAAGTCAGGGAAGGCAACCTGTCCGCCAGAAAAATGACGCCGCCTTGCAGCCAGCGGCGCGGGCCGGTCGGCCGAGCCCATTGCAATTCCACGTGCGCCAGGACTTCGATCAGGGCGCGGGCGTAGCGCTGTCGCCACTCCAACTTGGCGGCGCTCTCGGTCGGCTCGGTGAGCGCTTCGAGTGGGAAACCCAGATTGTCGGCCTCCACGAGGAGCCTGTTGGTCATGGCCTTGACCCGGGCATCGAGGTGTTGTTCACCGGCGACGTTGCTGCAGGTATTCGTGAAAGCGGCCAGATTCCATGCACCCGGTGCCTCCACGGCCTGGCTTGGCCGGGGAATTAGTGGGAGATGATCTCTTAGCGAGCTGCCCACGAACTTCACGCGCGTGACGGCATGCAAGTAGGTGGCCATCAAGCCCCGAAAGCGGCGTTGGCTTTCGCGAGCGAAATGATGCTCGATCTCTCGTTGGTAAGGCTCCAAGGTATTCAGGAGTACGTCAGCGCTGGCTCGGCTCTCCGAAACGAGCAGCTTTTGCC
>Ga0207103_10082_pt1 | contig 27603 bp, 32 predicted proteins | sample Alteio_BWMinHeat_81_FD_153546 | JGI IMG/M metagenome (GOLD analysis project Ga0207103, IMG submission 153546) | Enriched cells from forest soil in Barre Woods Harvard Forest LTER site, Petersham, Massachusetts, United States -... | ecosystem: Environmental > Terrestrial > Soil > Temperate forest >...
ACCCTCTGTTTTGATCTGCGTTCTGAGGGACAATCTTATTTAACGATGGGGCTTGAGGGTTCGCTGGATTCCGACTTGGTTCGCTTGCGTTCGCTGCGGCTCCATCGATAGAGCAGGTCCACATCTGCGTCGCTCAATTTGGCCTCGGGGTGAAGCAACAGATATTTCGGAAGCGGCATTTTCCTGTTTCGAACCATCGGCGCCATCTCGGTGAGGATATCTTGACGCTCTTCCAGGCTGTACTGATCCCACTTTGACATGTTCCAGTGGCTGCGCCCGTCGGACACGTCCTTTTCAATCGCCCATGACATCGGCGCGATGTGGCTGTACCACGGCCACGAGGTCCGGTCGGAGTGACAGTTCTCACAGGATCTTTGCATCACGTCCAGCACGGGTTGCTGGATGCGAGCCGTACTCATGAGAGGCTTGTCTGCCGCTGAAAGCCTTACATTGCCGAAGGGATGGACCATGAGCGCCAAGGACTCGACCACGACAAAGAGCAAGAGCAACCCGCCGATATTGCGAAAATTCACGTATTTACGGATTCGTACCATTCGGAGGTCTTGATTCACTGCTCTGAGATTCGGCGAAAATATATCGCGCGTGCATTCCTGTTCTGGTACACTGCCGGTCTTTAATCCTTGGCCCTTGCCACTACTTCCTATTTGCTGGACAACTGTTTCAGGTACGCGATGACGGCTTTTCGCTCATCGGGCTTTTCCAAATGAAAGTCCATGTCGACGTCTGCAATGAACTTATCGGGATCGGTGAGCCATTTGTCCAAACTGGATTCGTCCCAGATAATGCCTGCTTTCTGCAGCGCGTCTGAATACTTAAAGCTGGCTACAGTGCCGGACTTCCTGCCGTAGACGCCGCGCAGACGCGGGCCCTCCTTATCGTTGTCAAGCGAGTGGCAACCGGTGCAGCGTCGCTCAAACAGGTCACGTCCATGATTGGGGTTCGCCGAGTTTGAGTCTTGAACCGCCACGGCGGAAGACGCTGGTAGTAACAGAACCACGCCAAGGGCGTAGGTGCAGAACGCAATACACATCACGCGCCCAGGCGTAGCTCTGCCGCGGAGGAAACGAAATGGCATCGGAATCGTCTTCATCTCTGGCCTCGTCCCTATCCGATCTGCAGATTTCGTCGCAGAAGACGCGCGAGAGAAGACGGTTCGCTCAGAATACCGGCCGAAGCACCCTCTGCGGTTACGAGTGGCGAATCAACGACGGCCAGGCTGTGGTTTTTCTCCACGTAATGCACATCGGCCAAACCGAGTACGGTCCGCAGTTTCTCTGCGGGGACTTTCATTGGTCCCGGAGCTGGGGCCGTACCCGGGGCAGGTTGGGGGAAAGCGGTGGACATCGCCGTGTGGAACGTGGCATTCCCTTCTACTTTCTGCATGACCTGATGAATATGGCCATTCAGTACGGTGACCGATCCGAAGCGTTTCAGATAGGAGAATGCCTGTTCGCTGTCTTTTGTTCCCCATCCCCAATCGGGATAAATCGTCCACAACGGAATGTGCGCAAACAGGACAACCGGCGTACTTGCCGAGACGCTTTTCAAATCGTCGCGCAGCCACGCGAGCTGCTCATCGCCCAACTGCCCCATGCCCTCAAGCTGCATGACATTCACCAGTCCGATGAAGTGGACGCCTTTGTGGTTCATGCTGTACCAGCCGCGTCCTTTGGTGTCCTTGCCGTAGCGCTCCAGATACTGCTTGCCGTCGTCGACGGAAGTGTCATGCTCGCCAGGGACGTAGAAGATCTGTTTGGGGTGCGCGCTCTTGAGTATCTGGTCCATGGTGTCGAACTCACCGGCTTTGGACTGATGGCTGAGATCGCCAGTGTGAATAATGAATTCAGGCTGTTCATCTAAGGCGTTGATTTTGTCGACTGTCGCCTGAAGAGTGGCGGCTACGTCGGTGTTCGCGGGCTTGCTGAATCCCATGTGGCTGTCGCTGATCTGAACGAAATGCAAACCACCCGCGGACTTCTTGTCATGCTTGCCGGCGTGCTTGCTCTGTCCGAACAGGCTCGATTCAGGAATGCCGCCCGCAGCAATTGTCCAAACAACTCCAGTGCCGGCCCAAGCCATGCATTTGAGGAACCCGCGGCGGTCTACGCCGTCGCTGGATTTGGGTTCATGAAGAATGTCGTGATCGTCAGTCCTGCGTTTGGAAGACATGAATTCGCTCTCCTTGGTGTGTGGCTTGCAAGAGAGTGAACCAGTCCATCCGCCTGTTTATTCCCAATTCGTCTATAGAGTGGGATGAAAGTCCTGCTGAAATTCGGGAATGAACTTATAAGCGCGAGAGTATAGACACTCAGAATGGAAACCTCGCAGGATGCGAGCAAGAAGGTCGCGCGGTTTGAGGCGGTAATCTTGCCTCACCTTGACGCAGCATACAACATGGCACGCTGGATGACTCGCAACTCCGGCGATGCTGACGACGTCGCGCAGGAGGCCATGCTGCGGGCGTTTCGATTCTTCGATAGTTTCCGTGGGGAAAACGGGCGCGTATGGCTGATGACCATCGTTCGCAATACCTGCCTGACCTGGATCCGGCGGCAAATGCCCCAGCAGAACTCGGCTGAATACGACGAGCGCTTGCACACGGATTTGGAGGCGTCTCTTACGCCCGAGTCGGAGTTTCTGCGACAGGCAACCAGCGAACAGGTGCGGCGCGCGATTGAACAGCTGCCGCCCGAATTCAGGGAAGTGATTTTGATGCGTGAACTGGAACAATTGTCATATAAGGAAATTGCCGCGGTCACTCAGTCACCGCTGGGGACGGTAATGTCGCGTATCTCGCGCGCCAGAGCTATGTTGCGGCAGTTCATCGCCGGCCAACGGCGGAGAGAGGTGAAGCAGCAATGACTAATCACGCTCAACGCAACCTCCTCCATGCTTACCTTGACGACGAACTCGACCTCGTGCGCAGCATGGACCTCGAAGACCATCTCGCCGAATGCGGCGACTGCGCGAACGAAGTCGCTAGCTATCGGGCGCTGCGAGAAGGCGTTATGACAATAAGTCTTCGCTATGAAGCTCCGGAAGAGCTTCGCTCGCGCTTGTTGACCGAAATAAGAGAACAGGAAAGACCCCAGATAGAGCACGTAGTTGTCCAGCGCCGAGTTCCGTGGTGGAGTTGGGCAGCGGTTGCGGCTTGTCTGCTGGTTGCTTCCGTTTCCTTCATGCTCGATCTTGGTCAGCGTCGGGAACGCACTCTGATGAAAGAAGTTGTCACCGATCATGTGCGATCGCTGATGGCGGCACATCTGACGGACGTGCCTACCTCAGACCAGCACACGGTAAAGCCGTGGTTCACGGGCAAGCTCGACTTTTCACCAGAAGTCCGCGACTTCTCGGCCGATGGATTCGACCTGGTCGGAGGTCGATTGGAATACGTTGAGGGTCACAGCGCCGCTGCAATCGTCTATCAGAGACACAAGCACGTGATCAATGTGTTCACGTGGCCGTCGTCCGGGTCTGACGAGGCGCCGCGCGCGATAGCGCAGCAGGGGTTCAATCTCGTTGAGTGGAAACAAGCCGGCATGTACTACTGCGCGGTTTCCGATCTGAACCGACAGGAGTTGGCGGAGTTTTCTTCCATGCTGCGCAGGCAGGCGGCGCCTTCGCTGTAGCAGTCATAATCATTCCGTTAAAGCTCAGCGAAGTTCCACAGGCGGGCAAGTCGTAACGCGAGATGTGCTACCCCAACATGGACGCTTTCGAGTGGCTCATTAAGACATTTCTGGAACGTGACGGCTTCTGGGTGCGTTCCAGCTACAAAGTAAACCTGACAAAACAAGACAAGGCCGCAATCGGGCGCCCATCGTGCCCACGATGGGAAATCGATCTTGTCGCGTACAAAGCAGCAGACAATGAATTGCGTCTCGTCGAGTGCAGGTCGTATCTGGACTCATTGGGAGTTCGGTTCTCTGACTTCAGCGGAACAGAGCCAGCCGATCGCTACAAGCTCTTCAAAGACGCGACTCTTCGCGACGTTGTGACGAAGCGACTCATTGCCGAACTGGTCGAGTGCGGTAGCTGCCTTCCTAAACCGCGTTCGTTCCTGTGCCTGGCTGCTGGGAAAATGAGGAACGAGAATGACCGCCGAATGCTGCGAGAGCATTTCAAAGGAAGCGGCTGGCTGCTTTGGGATGATGAGTGGATACGAACTGCCCTTACTCAAGTGTCAAAGGGCGGCTGCGAGGACGATGTCGCAAGTGTCGTTGCGAAACTGCTGCTGAGCAGCTCCGGGTCAGCAGCGATGGCGCAACGATAGAGCGGCCTGACTGGCAGCGGCGCGTAAGGCGTGGCGGTGCTTGTTGTTTCGGTTGGAAGACTGTTTTACGCCGCAGCCGCAAGCCCTACGCGCGCAAATAGCAACTCGGGGAAGAGAACAGGGCTGTCCCATCGACTACTCGACAACATTGACTGCGAGATGCATGCTGCTGTGTCCGAAGCCACAGAAGTGGTCGCACTTGGCGACGAAGTTCCCGGTCTGTTGGGGCGTAATAGTCACATCCGACACCTTTCCGGGTTCAATGACCGCCTTGATGCCTAATTCCTTCAATGCGAGCCCATGGGTCACGTCTTCTGTAGTGAGTCGTAGTACGACCGGTTCACCCTTCTTCAGGGTGATCTCGCCGGGAGTGAATGTGAAGCGTTTGGCTTTCAGTTCGATTATTTTCGGCGAAGACGCATCATCGTGTCGCGCAAATGACGCACTCGCAAGCAAAGCCAGGGCAAGTAGGGGTACGATTTTTAGGACTCGTGATTTCATCAATTTACGTGTCTCCATCTCTGCGTGATTGTTGGAAAGCTTTCGCTCTGACCGGCTCTCGAACCGCAATGAAGCGCGCCTACTTCGATTCAGAGATCTTCGCGAGTTCAATCACTTGGGACGACGATTGCCGCTCACGAGCGGGTTCTTCCTCGTCACCTCGAATCGCTGACTTGAAAGTCCGGATTCCGTCTCCGATCCCCTTACCCAGCTCGGGAAGCTTCTTGGGTCCAAATATGAGGAGAGCAAGCACTAATAGAACCAGCAGATGCATGGGTTGAAACAATCCTTCGAACATACGTACTCCTTCGTTTTTAGCTAAAAAGACTCAGACATAACTCTGCTGCAAAGGCAGATCTAACAATGCTCGTGCCTTGAGCCGGTACTGGCCTTTTGTTGTGGAAGACCGTGGCGGCTACAGGAAAATTCCAAATAGCCAGAAATGCTGTTGTTCACGCGTCAATCTTCACATCACCTTTCGCGTGGCTCACGCACGGCAGGATGTAGCCCTGGGCTTTCTGTGCGGCTGTGAGTCCATCCTCCGCATCCATCTGAACCTGGCCTGCGATCAGCTTTGTCACGCAGGTTCCGCATTGTCCTTGCCGGCAACCGTACGGCATCTGTATTCCTGAGGCTTCGGCCGTCTCGAGGAGAGTTGCTGACGACGATGCCATTCGGGTTTGTTTCGAGCGCGCAAATTCCACCCGTGCCATCTCAATCACGGGGCTAGAGACTGCGGGAACGGGCGCCGGCACTACCGCAAAGCTTTCCTGCTTGATTCTTGCCGGATTCACTTTCATCGATTCGAGCAGCTCACGAGCGGCCTTCATCATTCCCGGAGGGCCGCACACGAAGAATGTCGCTGAGAACACATCGTCCACGTTGACTTCGATCAACTCCCGGGTGAGATGGCCCGTGAGTCCAAGCCACTGAGGATCTGGGTCAGAGAGCACAGTCAGGAGGTGGAATCGGTGCAGGCGGGCCTGCAGTACATTCAGATCCGTTTCAAAGATGATGTCGTTGCGTGTGCGAACGAAATAGAGAAGCGTTACTTCTGTCGAAAGACACCGATCCTCCATGTAGCGCAGCATAGACAGAAAAGGTGTGATGCCGCTACCGCCCGCAATCATCACGATCCGTCGATGTTCTTTTTCATCGAAACAGAACTGACCGGCGGGCTGAGAGGCTTCTACAGTTAACCCAACGCTGGCTTTCTGGTTCAGAAAGACCGAAACATATCCCTTGGCCGCTTGCTTAGGCGTGATCTCGATGTAGCCAGTCTGGGTGGGAGAAGAACAGATTGAATAGCAGCGTGGGACGGTTTGCCCGCCAATGAACCAGTTGAACGTGAGGAACTGCCCGGGGCGAAACGAAATACGGTGTTCTTGAGGAACCATGAAACGCAGGGTCTTAGCGTCATGCGTCTGACGTTCCACGCGGGCCAAGTGAAGGACGACCGAATTCCGTCCGGGCGCAGCCTGCCGAACGAGAGTCGGGGCGGGATTTGCATTTGCGCTTCGTGGGCGGCGCCATAGCAAAGCGACCAACGCAGCGGCGAAGACCGTTATCACCGCGACAGAGAGAGCTCCGGCTACGCTTGCGGAACTCGCGCTCCGCAGCAGATACGCACCCACGCTCATAATGACGAGTAGGAAAGAAATGCCCGCGATGAGAGAGCCGAGGATTCTCAGCGTGGCGGTCTGGCCCTTGTAGTACCGGGCCACAACCACTTTTGCCACCAGGAGCGGAAACAGTATTAGGGCCAGAGATGCATGAAGTAGGATGCGCGGCGAGAGTTCGTCTGAGAGCCCTTTGAGGCGCAGCACCATGAAATAAGTCATCGTGCAATAGAGAAGTATGAATAAGTAACCAATGAATCGATGTGCTCGTACTCGCCATGCCCGAGCAGCGGGACTGGAATCGAGCGAGCGTCGCAACATCAGATAAGAGTTGGCTGCGGCGAGCAGTATGAAGATCCCGCCAAGGGCGAGAGTAAAAGGAGGCTGCATCAACCTAACTTGCCCGGGTTCGGCGGATTGAAGGCTGATTCCCCGGAAGTGAAGGTACAGGATCAGCTTTGAATGCGATTTTGCCAGGTCCCGGGACTAATCGCGCGGCAATGAATATTTCCGAGCTTTCCTCTGCGCTGCGCAGCGCAAGTCTGAGCAACAGAATTGATTGCAAAATTAGGAGTGAAGCCACCGCACTGAGCGCCAGTTCTGCAATCATCTCGCCTCCGTTTGCTTGCCTGGATACTCATTAAGACCTCAGGCCCCCCGGTTTATTCCTGCCGATTAGCACTTTCGACCTTTTGCGCCGCCAGACGCGAAGGAATAAATCTTCATCCACCTTCGTCCTATGTACTACCGGGTTGTCCGTTATTGCGGCACAGCTCGAGTCATCACTAAGGATGTGGCGACCATTAACGTCTCAATACTTTCAACCGGTGTTGCCACACCCCTGTTCCAGGTAAGCCAGCAGGAGACGTTTGCTCAGTCGGGCTATCGGGATGAAGCGATCCGCAGAATCTTCATGAGGGCTGGTATCGAGCATCGTCACTTCTATTTTCAAAATGGAATTCGGATTGACGAAGATTCGAATGAGCTGAATCGGCGATATGTTCGGGGCGCAATCGAGATTGGGTGCCGGGCCATTCGCAAGTGCGTCGATTCCGCCGGTTTGACTGAACGGGACATCGACTTGTTCGTGCTGTGTACATCGACCGGCTATACATGTCCCGACATTGGCAGCCGCCTTATTGCCCACATGGGATTCCGCTCCGGCATTCAGCGAGCGCCCATGGTCGGACTCGGCTGCGGTGGCGCGCTCCCCAGCCTGCAGCGAGCCTGCGATTTCGCGCAGTCTCGCGTGGGTCAAATCGCATTGGTGCTGACGGTGGAGATCTGTTCCGCGTGCTACTACCGCGACGACACGCTCGAAACCGTCATTGGAAATGCGATCTGCGCCGATGGCGCGGCAGCCGCTCTGCTTATAGCGGGAGCGTCGCCGGATCTTCCGTTTCCGCAGATTGTCGATTTCGAATCGTTTCTCGATCCTGAGCACCTGGGGAGTGTTGGCTTTGAGCATCGTGACGGCAAGCTGCGCATCGTTCTAGGCTCTGAGGTGCGGCATCTCGCGCCCCGCCTGATGGAAGGGGCGCTGTATCCATTGCTGGCGAGAAACAATCTTTCCCAGTCCGACATTCGCTTCTGGGTCGTTCATCCTGGAGGACGCCGGGTGATTGATAGCGTGCAGAAACACCTTGGTCTTTCCGATTCCGAGTTGCAATTCTCAAACACTGTGCTTCGCAACTACGGGAACATGTCATCGGCCACGGTGATGTTCGTTCTCGATGAGGTAGTCCGCAACGGCAAACCGAATCCGGGAGATTGGGGCGTAATAACCGCGCTCGGTCCCGGAATGGCGGCGGAGGCCGCTCTCATTCGATGGTAAACATTGCGGCGGTGAGATTCGGTTTGTTGTTTCGTGTCTTGAACCATCGCGTGAGAACGGGACGTTGGCGCGAATTGCGGCAACTCCTCACAAAAGGCGGTTCTTCTCGTTCTATTCGCGCGAAAGCCGCCTCGGGATTTGCCTTTCACCAGAGGCGCTCCCATGAACCGCCTCCGCTTTTCCAAATGGCAAGCGCATACTGGATTTCCCAGGCGATCTATGTAGCCGCGAAGTTCGGCATCGCCGACGTACTGAAAGACAGTCCCAAATCAGGAGAGGAAATAGCTCGCGCAGTCGAGGCGGACGAAGATTCGCTTCTCCGACTCATGCGCGTGCTGTGCATGCTCGATGTTTGCCGCGTCACCGAATCCCACAAGTTCGAGCTGACAACTCTTGGCGGGCCACTGCAGTCCGGAGTTTCTGGGTCACTGCGTTCGATGGTGCTGACCTTGGGCGAAGTCCATTACCGAGCTTGGGGGCATCTTTGCGATAGCGTGCAAACCGGCCACCCTGGATTCCAGAAGGTTTTCGGCAGTGAGATGTTCGACTTCCTGGAAAACAACGGCGATGCCGGCGATACCTTCAACCTTGCGATGACCGACTTTTCCGCGTTCGTCGCATACGCAGTACTCCTCTCCTACGACTTTTCCGGAATGAAATCGATCGTCGATGTCGGAGGTGGTTATGGGAAGCTGCTGACCAGCATTTTGGAGGTCTATCCAGACTTGCAAGGCGTGCTGGTCGACCTCCCAGCGGTCGTCAGCGCTGCAAGGGAACACATCGAATCCCTCGCCTGCCGCGATCGCTGTGCTGCGGTTGCCGGGGATTTTCTCGAATCGCTTCCGCGTGGTGCGGACTTATATCTACTCAGCGGCGTGGTTCATGACTGGGACGATCCAGGAGCCGAACGAATCTTGAAGAATTGCCGGAACGGGATGCGACGGAACGGTAGAGTGCTCGTGGTCGAATGCATAGTGCCCGACGGCGACGAGTCTTCGTTCAGCAAGCTGCTCGATCTAAACATGATGGTAATGACGGGAGGTCGCGAACGAACGGAACGCGAGTTTCGCGACTTGTTTGACGCCGCAGGTTTGAAGTTGAGCCGGGTCATCCCGACGGCATCGGCCCTTAGCATCCTCGAAGCGGTTCGCACGTAGTTCCTACTGGGTTTTGGAGGAATGCGCAAACCAAGCAGGCGGTACGAACAGCTCCCAATCGGATGACGAGCAAATTAGTCCGACATATCGATTCGAACCGCCTGGAACAACCAGGAGAGAGCGGTCTGCCGAGACTTCCCAATTCGGAGTACCGGGAATTTTCTGCCACATCGCGAGTTCTATGTGGATACGGCCCTGCGTAGGAACGGCGAGTCATCCCCTGCTTGCTGATCCCGTCGGGACAGGCCCTCGAGCTTGGAGTCGGTCGAAGGACCAACCTCTACAAGTCAATCTTCAAACTAAAGTGAAAGGAAGAAGTTTACGAATGATCATGAAGGCTTTTGTCAGAGTCGCCCTCTTTGGCGCCACAATGTGCGGAGTACTTGCCTCCAGCGCGATGGCGCAGGAATCCTTGTTTCGTTCAACCATCATTGGGTCGAACCCACATACGATTATCGCCGGAGTGCAAAGTGGCGGCGCGCCCTGGACAGTCCAGCGCGGTTCAGCCGTTCTGAATGACGCAGGTCGACTGCATGTGGAACTGCGCGATTTGATTTTGCCCCAATTAGGCACTCCTGGGCCGGTCACGAGCGTCAGCGCCAGCCTGGTTTGCGGCGGCGCAGGCGGCCTCGTGGTTGCCACTACTGATGCGGTTCCGCTGTCGTCGCCCGACGGCAACGCCGAGATCGACGCGCAAATCAGCGTTTCCAGCCCCTGTTTCGCTCCCATTGTTCTTGTCAGGGCAGCGGCATTCAATGGCGCTCCGCTTCCCCAACCCGGTCCTTGGATCGCCGCTACCGGATTTGTGGCCTTCTCGAAAGACAAGGACAAACAAGAAAACTGAAATTCTGATCGCAGGCAGCAAGGCCGGTCCATGTCGCGCAGACCCGCGGATGGCCCGGCTTTAACTGCGAAGGAACAATAAACCAATTCTCATTGGCAAACTCAACCGACTGCCCAGGCTTCTCCCGGCGGAAACAACGAATCAATTCTCATGGCAATAGAAACGCCCGCACTACTGTGCGGGCTTTTCCAGTCACGACTCAAGAAATCGCGCGTTTTGGGTATGACTAACTTCTCTATAGTTCTCGCTGGGCCTGGTCCGCTGCATTTGCCAAATCGAGCAGCAACTCTTTGAACCTCGGGTCCTGCTGCCCCTTGAATAGTCCATCCGCAAAAAAGCCGTTAATGGCGCCGACTGCATCGAGTTGTCCTGCTCCGGTTGGGCGAATGATCGCGCACTCGGGCAAGCCTTTGATGAAGTCGCAAGGCTCAGGCATGATCAGGTTGGCTTGCAATGACTCCGGCTGGTTCTTAGTGAGATCGACGAAGGTTAACTCGCCGCCTGATTGTTGGTCGGTCAACGCGACAGCGTTCCCTGCCTTGTCATGCCAGACCTGGAAGTGCATGATCTCGGATCCGCCGATACTGATGGTGATTCGCAAGACCTCCGGACTGGATACGCGCTGGCTTAGAGTGGCATACAGACTGGTGCCCGCCTGTTCGATAAATCCGAAATGAAACCCGGCCGTGTTAGCGATGGCCTGGATGTGATTGGTATTGGGATCTCCCAAATCGGCGTCACTTGTGGGAATCGCCGGATGCTCTCCCTGAGCCAAACTCGGGACGGCTTGAGGAAAACTCGCACCCAGATCGGGATTTTCTTTGCTGCGGTAGCGAGTCCACCACGTCGTGTCCACGCTGAGCTGCATGAGATTTGTGAGGCGCCCAATTTGCTTAATCCCCGTCACTTTGCTGCCCTGAAGAGTGCGGAAGTGGTCGAGATTCACCGGCTGATGGCCCTTGGATTTCAAATACGCGCGCAGGAAGGCCACGTGGCTGATCTCATCGTCGGTGTTGTCGGAGATGTATTGAGGCATGTCACCATCAAGTTGCTGGAGAGCGGCGACATAGCTGTTGCTGGCGGCAATTCCTCCGAGTTCGTTGTATTGCTGCCATAAGTCCGTCTCGATGATCTCCGCTGCCAGCAGGAGCTGCAGGATCGCGGCATCTCCTGAGGTGAGACTACCTTCCTGCTGATCCCTGTCGAGGGCAGACGCTTTCGTCAGCAGTCCGCCACCAACCGTGGCAACGCCTGCAGCGAGCATACCGTTCTTGAGGAACGATCGCCGATTCGATTGGGACTTGGGTGTACCTTTGGATTCCTTCATGCTTCACTTCCTTTTTGTTTGTTGTTCAAGATCCGGAATGTGACGACTTCGAGCCACTGGCGCGAAGCGGATGAACTTGCGGATGTACAGTTGGGACAACGATGACTCCACAATGGGAGATTCTGGAGCCACAAACTGTAAACCACGATTTCGCGTCAGCTATTCCAACGAGCAGTTCTGCTTTGGTCTAAAGATGGGATGACACGGTCTACTGTCCGGGCAGCAGGCGAAACTATTCGGCTACGTGAATAAATAGGACCGCAAAGCAGGCTATGACGCCGCCTAAGAGAAGTACGAGCGTGACCAGGCCCTCAAAGTCGGTATGGCGCCGGATCGCCTGTTTGACTTCCTCAATATCTGGATCCAGATACTGAATGAGTCGAGAGACCTCTTGATCGGAAGTCGCATCAATCAGATTCTGCTCACGCATATGCTCCTCATCGCCGCAGGAGAGTTGAACCGATCGTAGGTTGAGTTGGCGCCGCGCGGAATGACCGGATCATTCCACCGATCTACTCCGGCCACCCGGCGGCATTGAGCGCGACAGCTTGAAAGTGAGTTAGTTTTTGGGCTGCGAACTTGAATCCTGATCCTTTTTCTCGTTTTTCTTCTTCTTTTCCTTCTTGACTTTTCTTTTGTGCTTCTTCGAGGAACTGGAGTCCTGATTCCCCGGTTGATCAGCCTGGTCATTGCCCGGAGCGACTTGCGAGCCTTGGTCTTGAGACGCAGCCTGCTGGACGCCGCTCGTCGGCTGATCCGATTGCTGCGAGAAAGCGCTGCCCGCAAGGAGGACAGCGAGGAGCATGAATCTTGCAATCGTGGTTTTCATAGCGTTCTCCTTAGGCCCGAAAGTCCTCTGCTGTCAATAACCAGCAAAGTTAACGACAAATTCCCGGAACAGAACCCGACGGGGATGGGAATTATGTGGAGAAACGCCGAGAGGCGCCGGCGGGAATTGCATGGCGCAAAAATGGGAGCGCCCCGCAACGAGCGGGGCGCCGGTGGATCATGGACGAAGATGCATCAGTTACCGATGCTGGTTGTAAGAGGCGCATGGTTCGTGCTTCTAGCCAATTGCGCTTCTCTGGCTGAAACCGCAAAGTGCAGTGTGCCGCTTAGGTTGACTACATCGCTTAGAAAGTACTGATCGCCAATGCGATGGAAGACCAACTTAGTTCCCCTAATGCCGGTGTTCATATCGGTTGCTATTGCCAAGACTCCAGTACCCTCGCCCAAAACTGCGAGGGCTCGGTTGTTATAGGGAAGTGATTCTCGAATGACGTACGTGGCGGCCGGCAACGTTTTTCCGTTAACCACGAAATCGAATGGAACAGTAACCTTGAGTTCCTCGGCATTTGCCGTTGCCAAGGTGCAAAGAACGACTCCCATCGTGAAGAGCAGAGCAAAACCTTTCTTCATTTAAAACTATTCTCCTTGAGCGCCCTTAGTAAATCTGCGCGCACTCATATTGACGCTGCTGCAAGCTCGGCGATTCTCCGAAAGCGTTCATTTGTACAAGCCAGAGGCGATTCGTGGGAGCAAAGGGTCGCGACGAGCGAATTCGAAATATGTGTGGGATCAGCGCACGTTTGTTGCTTCAATGCAGGAATAAATCCCCACGCCCGGAGTACATCCTGAAGAGAGCGCCTGAACCAGACTCCTGTCTGGCGTCCTATCGCTCTCTAGACCCACACATAAAGGATGGATCGATATGGGAAGAACTCTGGCTGCGGTAGCGCTTCTTTGCGCGAGTCTATGGGGAACAACCGGGGCTTCGGCACAAGAGGAAAAACCGGCGGCGGACAGCTCCTCCGCACAATCTGTGAATCAAGTTGTGCAGTGGAACAAAATACTTCTCCAGATCGTTCGCACGCCGAAAGCGCAGCCTGCAACGATTCATCCCACCCGCAGCTTCGCGATGATGCACGCCGCTATCTATGACGCGGTGAACGCCATAGATCGAACCCACAAGCCATATTTAGTCCAACTTGGCGGCATTCCGAGGCACGCGTCTCAGCCGGCAGCGGCGGCAGCAGCAGCGCACGAAGTGCTCATTGCTTTGTATCCAAACTTCAAGGCAATGCTCGACACTGATCTTCAGCAGTCACTCGCAGACATTGGGCCGCGCGACGACGTGATTGAAGGAAGCCGGATCGGCCAGTTGGTGGGCGATCGCATCGTGGCTCTGCGGAGCAAAGACGGATCCGACGCTACGCCCGTTAACTACGTCTTTGGCACTGCACCCGGCGACTTCCAATCGCCGCCGCCTGTTTCTCCCAAGCAGCCCCAATTTACGAGCTGGTCGCATGTGACTCCTTTTGCGCTTGCGAACGCAGCCCAATTCCGTCCTGAGGCACCGCCGGCCTTGAGCAGCGATGTCTACGAAGACGCTTTCAACGAGGTCAAGTCGCTCGGGATCGCGAATAGCACCGCCGCCTCAGCCGACCAGGCGCTCACCGGACGCTTCTGGAATGGAGCAATTCAGAACTACTGGAACGAGATCACGCAGACGGCGGCGATTGACGCTGAGTTGACGACGGCCCAGAGCGCCCGGCTTTTTGCGTTACTCAACCTGACATTCGCAGACAGCGTGATTGCGTTCTACGACGCCAAGTACACCTACAACTTCTGGAGGCCGGTAACGGCAATTCGGGATGCCTCTACAACCGATAATCCGAAGACAACACCCGATACAACGTGGCTGCCCGAAGTGGTCAATACCACTCCCGATCCGTCGTATCCAGGCGCGCACGCGGTAATCAGCGCAGCCGGCGAAACCGTTCTGATCTCGTTCTTCCATCACGACCACTTGAGATTTGACGTCACGTCGGAAGTCATGTCCGGCACAGTGCGGTCGTTCGATTCCTTCGCAGATGCCGCCGAGGAAGCCACTTTGAGCCGGATCTTCGCAGGAGTGCACTTCCGTTTTGACTTAACTCGTGGTCAGCGCCTAGGCCGTCAAGTGGCTGACTTCGTCGTCGATAACTTCCTGACTGCCCGCGAGGAGCTTGTCGAGGCTGAAGACAGATAGGGCACCTTTACAACCCTGATCCGCGGTACAGACACGGTGTGGTTCAGGGCGACGGTTGAATGCGGGAGCGTAGGTCGGCTTCCGCAGACTAGAGCATCGCTTAGAAGGGTAAGTCGACCATGAGGAACTCGGCCCCATTTCGGGCATTGCTTACTTACCGATGTAAACCGACAAGCGATCAATCGCGATTCTTGCAAGCGGCCAGGGAATGTACAGAATCAGTGTCTGTGCGAATCCAGCCCGGCGAGAGCTCTGGGAAACAAAGAGTTTCCAGGAAAGTCATGCTGGAGATTGGACAGCAAGTATTGCGCCCGCCGAGTCTCATGGTCGCGAAGATAGGCAATAGCCAGCAGAATGCGAGCTAGAGGAGCAAGATAATGCCCGTGTTCGGCGGTTAACGTCAGCTCTCGAATTCCTTCCTGTTTGTCCCCTGAAATTCCTCCCAGGCGCAACATCCAGCGTATTGGCGCGGACAGGTTGCCGACCACATAGTTGCTGCTTCCCATGGCTAGATAAGCGTCATAACAGGTCGGATCAACCGTCAGCAACTTTTGTCCCCAGGTTCGTGCTTCGTTTGCGTTGCGCAATGAAGCAGCATTTCGCTTCTCGACCAAAGCCTGGTAATCGGCTCGCAGTCCAGACGCCAGAGTCATCGCTAACAAGGCATCGCGATCGCTCGAATTTATTGCAAGATGTGCCGACGCCATCTTTTCTGATCTTTGCAAAGCAGCTTCGAACTTCCCGCGCACCGCAGGGTCTGGAGAGAGACTGGTTTTCGATTCGTAGGAGGAGTTCTTCGTTAAGAGCTGGATTTCGAGCACGCCTAGTCGATCGAACTCGCCAAAAATATCCGCCGATGCCTCTCCGAGGGGACCGAGCGGATCATTCGGATTGAGCTTCTGCCAGTTCCCGAATTCCTGTTGAGCGTTTACAAAATCGAAGTTGTAGAGGAAGTGAAAGCCTCTATCGAGCGATGCCAAAGGCGGTTGCGAGCTATTTGCGGTCGGATTTGCCGCCAACAGCACAGCGTAAATGGCGATCACTAACCGAAATATCTTGGGCATGATGTTTGTAGCCGCAGGCCTAACTACTCAGGAGAACTGCGCACATCGACGATCCGGCAGGTTATTCCCAATGGTTGGAGGCCTTTAAGTTGGTCCATTACCAGTTGTTTGATCTCATAGTCCTCCAGCAATCGCTCATCACCTGCCTGAAGAGCGTCGCTTAGACAGAGCTCCATCACCCAGTGATTGCACAACTCATCAGCAAGTTCCCGACTGTGGATTAAGAAGCGATTGGTCCCAGGCTGAGTCAAGAGAACGTCTCTGCCGGTATTGACCGTCACAAAGTAAATTTAATTCCTGGTCCCGGAATATTTTGCGCTCGTCGGCAGTTTTCAAAATTGCAGGGCTCAGGTCAATCTGCATGGTTTCACGGCGCTTGCGCAAAAGTTGCGCTTATCGGCGATCAGAATGGAGGCGGTGAGAATGAAACCGGCACGTATTTCGCTAGTTGCTGGGATAGCAATTGGGCTCTCCACGATGTCCTTTGCTCAATATGGAGGAAGTGGAACCGGTAGTACGGGAACATCATCTGGGACATACACTCCCCCAAGCGGCGGATACAGTTCTACGACGGGGATCGCTGCCGGCGCCGGGGCGGGAGCGGGACTCGCCTTGTTATATGTGACGCTCCATAATCGCGGCACCATGGTCGGCTGCGTCGCCACCGGTGACGATGGAGCATTGAAGCTGGTTTCTTCCGGAAAGCGCGATGCCTACGTTCTGATGGGATTAAGCGCAGTGCAGCCTGGCACGAAGATTCGTGTCAAGGGAAAACGACAGACTGATGGCAGTGGCGAAAAGGCGTTTCTCGCAAGCAAGCTCGTGAAGGAATACGGTCCCTGCGAAAAATAACTTTGTGCGAGCTTACAGTTTCTTACGAAGATGTTCTTCTGAGGGGAAGTTGCGCCAAATAATCGTGCACGCGGTAGCGGCGGCGTTCACTTCCCTCGCTTTTTGTTCTTTATATCTTTCTCTCGACAACGCGTCCAACGTTTGCATTTCTGGGACGGCACCCGAGGAGGCATAGTGAGGACTGCACAGATATTACTTGCGATTGCAACGTTGGGCGGGTTCGATGGATTGGCGTCCGGTAGTCAAGCCTTCGCGCCAGAAACTCAGCAAGTACACGAAATCGCAGTGACCGCAAAGAAATACGAATTTAGCCCCAATCCCATCCGAGTCGCGAAAGGCGAGCATGTCAGGCTGGTGATCACCGCACTCGATCACGATCATGGGTTTAAGCTCGACGCATTTGGCATCACCCAAAGCATCAAAAAGGGAACCTCAGCCACGATCGAATTCACCGCGGACAAGGCAGGCACTTTTCCATTTCGCTGTTCAGTGTTCTGTGGATTAGGCCACGCCGGCATGAAGGGCGCCTTGATTGTCGAAGAGTGACGAGCAGTGTCTCCCAAGCGCACTGGCGAAGTTCCGACGGACTGACCCTACCTGTCCACGGTAGCCGAGCGAAGATTAAGAGTCAGGCCAGACGGCGCACGAATAGGATATGCGGATGTGGCGCGAGCTTGTGCTATGCACTCTCGGTGTTTGTGGCGTTGCGGCGGCTCAGCAGCCAGAGTTAACTCCAGAAGCCAATCCAGGCAGACCCACGGTTTCCACTCCGGCCACGCTTACACCGGTAGGATACCTACAGTTCGAAACAGGCGCTTTCGGAGCGATCAATTCACCAGGTTTCTCTTCTCGCATAAACGGTACTGAGGTCGTTAAGCTTACGGTTCAGTCGAGACTGCAACTTCTGCTCGAGTCAGAGCCAATAGTGCACACGCGTAGCGAGATCGAACAGACCAAGTTTGGCGATGCGGTCATAGGTGTTCAAGCTGTCCTAGTCGGCGCCAAAGAATCGCGAGCCACATTGTCGCTGAGTTTCCTTCATAAGATTCGCGAGGCGGGAGTGCCTGAGGTCGATTTCGGCGCTCCCCGAAATTCCGCTCTGATCCTGTTCAGCAGCGATCGATTGGGATTTCACTTCGATGCAAATGGCCTCGTCAATGAATTACAGGAAGGCACCATCGGAAAAACACAAACCGGGCAGACTCTTTCTGTGTCCCACCCGCTAAGAGGGCTCATGGTTTCGGGAGAAGTTTGGCATTTCACCCAACCGTTCCTGAACACTCACGCTGTAGGAAATCTGTGGGCCATGGCATATCCCGTGCGCAAGAATTTCGTCGTTGATGGCGGGTTCAATCACGGGTTGACTAGTACTTCCACTCACTGGGAGATCTTTGCCGGGTTTACTTACCTGCTTCCACACAAGCTGTGGTGACGACCTGCCGCGGTTGTCGCCACGTTCGACTCTTTGTGCGTTGCTTCTTTAAGAAGCCATTCATCGACCATACACCTATCGACCATCCGCCTGATGTTGAAGCAGACACAACAGACGCGCAGTTCAATGGAACGAAGATTCCTACGGAACGGCACCGCGCAGCGCAAACGCGACATAGACTCCTCCGGATCTTGACCTGAGATCTTTGCCTCCACCCGCCGCGATTGCGACGTATTGACGGCCGTTCACCTCATATGTGATCGGAGTGGCGTTTCCGGCGAATGGGAGGGTGGTTTCCCAGAGCACCTCCCCGGTGGATTTATCGAAAGCGCGGAATTTCCTGTCATAGTTCGTAGCGGCAATGAACAGGAGTCCGCCGGCGGTGACGATCGGCCCGCCGTAATTCTCGGTGCCGGTGTCCTTCAGTCCCCGGGCGGCAAGTTCGGGATATTCCCCCAATGGAATCTTCCACGCGTATTCACCCGTATTCAAGTTGATTGCGTTCAGCGTGCCCCACGGCGGAGCAACGGCTGGATAGCCGTCCGGATCGAGAAATCGTGTGTAGCCCAAGAAGCGGTAGCGCATCAGCGAAGACGTAGGGTTGGCGGAAGAGAGCTGCTTGTCTTGACCTGCGATCATGTAGTCGATGAGCGCATTGAGTTCGTCACTCGAGAGACCGGGAGACGCCGGCATTCGCCCTCGACCTTTCTGAATCACGGTTGCGATTGCCGCGCGGCTTGAGCGCTTTCCAATTCCAATCAATGACGGGGAAAGTGGTGGCGAGCCCGCCATGTTGTCCTGATGACAAATGGTGCACTGACTCCGGTAAATGCCACGACCGCTGAGCTGGTTCGTAGCGTTCTCGGCCAATTGCGAATACCAGGCGATGTCGTTGGAATTCACGTAGAGGAATCCGCTTTCGGGATCGAAGGCGGGACCGCCCCACTCCGCACCGCCGTCGAATCCTGGAAAGATCACCGTGTTCTGCTTTGTACTCAGCGGAACAAACTGTCCTTGGCTGCGGAACGTTCTGAATTTTTCAAGCGCCCACCGATGTGCTTCTGGTGTCCGCCTGCTCAGCAAGCTTTCGGTCAATCGTTGGCGGGCGTAAGGCGCAGGCTTTAGCGGAAGCGGCTGCTCTGCGGCGGCGACTTCTCCCGGCACGTCACTTCGCGGGAATTGTTGGTACTCGATCGGAAAGAACGGTGAGCCATCGACTCGGTCGAATACGTAAACAAATCCCTGTTTTGTCGTTTGTGCGACCGCCTTGACGTCTTTCCCTTCACGCCTGAGCGTGACCAATACCGGTGGAGCGGGAAAATCGCGGTCCCACAAATCGTGCCGCACGCCCTGAAAATGCCAGATTCGCTCGCCGGTTTCCGCCTTTAGCGCGATCAGGCAATCGGCGAACAGATTGTCTCCAATGCGGTCGCCTCCGTAGAAATCGAATGCCGCCGAGCCGGTCGGGACGTAGAGGATTCCCGTTTCAGGATCCAGCACCATGCCTGCCCAGTTGTTAGCGGCGCCGCTAGTTTTCCACGCGTCTTTTGGCCAGGTCCCATACCCGTATTCGCCAGGATGCGGAATCGTGTGAAAGGTCCAGCGAAGCTTGCCGCTGCGAACTTCATAAGCGCGAATGTCGCCCGGCGGAGCAGGCAAGGTCTCCGGCTCGCGTCCCCCCACGATGAACAAGTCCTCGTAGATCAGCGCCGGACTGGTCAGCGCGATTGAGGCGGCTGCCGGATCGCGCCCGAGGTTGTCACGCAGATCGATCCTGCCGTGATTGCCAAAGCTCGCAACCGGCTGTCCGGTATCGGAATTCAGCTCATAGACGAAATTCATCACGCCGGCGATAAGACGATGGTCCGTTCCGTTTTCCCAATAGGCCAGGCCGCGGTTCGGCTGCGTGCCGGCGATGCCGGAGTCGAATTTCCACTTGAGCTTTCCGCTGGCCCCATCGAGCGCGAATATTTTCTGCGAAGGTGAGATTCCGTAAAGTACTCCGTGAACGACAATGGGGCTGGTCTGAAGACCACCGGTCTCTTCCGTGTCAAATGCCCAGGCAACCTGGAGCTGTTTGACGTTCGAGCGATTTATCTGCGTGAGAGGGGAATAATGGCCACCTCCGAGTGCGCCGCCGTAAAGCGGCCAGTCGAGGTTCTTCGCGCCCGACGTTTGAGTGCGCAGCGCAATGGCTGCAAAAAAGAGGAGCACGGCTGGGATCGACTGTCGTACCAGGCGAGATCGAGTATTTGGGTTCTTGTTCACGATAGATCTGGAAGCGCCGATCACACTCGGTTTGCTGTTGGGCTGCGGATCCCGGATGTCTTTCGCAAAATGCTTGCGTGAGCCGCGATGATGGGCCAAGCGAAATTACGAATGCGCGCAGCCTTGAGGCTATACGGGTAACGCCTCAAAATGTGGAATACTCTTCGCCAAACCGAAGAGGCGATGATGTTTCGTTCAAAAAGAATCCTTGGTCACATTTTGCTGAGTTTAGTCATCGTTGCTCGGCTCTGCCATGCACAATCGGGCACGCTGAACGCTTCCGACAAAATTATCATCGATACCGATATTGGCGACGATATAGATGACGCATTTGCTGTGGCCCTGGCGCTCCGCAGCCCGGAACTGGAAATTCTCGGCATCACGACGACCTTTGGCGATACCAAGACTCGCGCCCGGCTGCTCGACCGGCTGCTGGGTGAGGTGGGACGCGCGGATATCCCCGTCGCAGTTGGCAATCCTACGCAGACCAACAACCCCCTCACGCAGCGCCGGTACGCCGAAGGCGGTCACTTCGCGAAACCTTCTCACTCCAAGGCCGTAGACTTTATTCTCGAACAGATTCGCCGTTATCCCCATCAAATTACGCTGGTCGCCATCGGACCGCTCGTGAACGTGGGAGCATTGATCGACAAAGATGCGGATACTTTCCGCAAGCTCCGCCGCGTGGTGCTCATGGGCGGCTCGATTGCGCGAGGTTACGGCGACTTGGGAGACCCCAAGCCGCACGGACCGGAACCGGAATGGAACATCAAGAATGACATTCCCTCGGCCCAAAAACTGTTCGCTTCGGGTGTCTCCATTTTCATGATGCCGCTCGATGCAACGCAATTGAAGCTTGATGAAGTCAAGCGCGAGATTCTCTTTCGCGCAGGTACGCCACTTACCGATGCGCTTACTCTCCTCTACCACCAGTGGGGACAACAAACCCCCACGCTGCATGATCCAATGGCGATCGCATACACAGTCGATCCCAAGCTTTGTCCGGTGAAACCGATGCACATTCGCATCGATGAGAAAGGCTTCACCCGGGCAGAGCCCGGCGTTCCGAATGCGAACGTCTGTCTCGACTCCGAACCGGATGCATTCTTCCGCTTTTATATTCCGAGCGTGATCGGGGAATGAATCTTGTCCAAGGTTGTTCCCGCCAACTAGCGAATCCCGTTTCCCTCTCTTCCTCTTTAACCTGCACCCGTCACCCTCTCGTGGTCCGTCAACGAAAGGCAAATTAAAGGAGAGCAACCTCGCGAACGACAACTCAATTGCCGGCGTTTGCAAAGCTTATGCAGACAGGCGCGGTCGTTTGCAGCACTCGCCCGGCCGGTGTGAGACGGCCGGTGTTGGGATTGACGCGGAAGAGAACGATATTGTTTGATTCCTGATTTGCCGCAAACAGCCACGTGCCTGTCGGGTCAATCGCAAAGTTGCGCGGTGTTCTGCCGCCCGTGGGAACGTGCTCGACAGGCGACAACGTTCCATTGCTGGAGTCGATGGCGAAGACGGCGATGCTGTCGTGCCCGCGATTGGAGAGATACAGGAACTTGCCATTCCTGTCCGCCAATATCTCGGCGGTACTGTTCTGTCCTGTGTAGTCTTTCGGGAGCGTAGATACCGTCTGCAACCTTTCCAGTTTCCCAGCATTTGCGTCGTAGGAGAAGGTACTTACCGTAGACTGCATTTCGTTCACTACGTAAACGAACTTGTTATTCGGATGAAAGGCGAGATGTCGCGGCCCAGCGCCGGGATCGGTTTTGGCAAACTTAGGATCGTTCGGCGTGAGCGAGCCCTTCGCAGCGTCAAACTTGTACACGAGTAACTCATCGAGACCAAGGTCCGCGACCACGGCGAATCGATCGTCCTTGCTGATCACGACGGCATGCGCGTGCGGGCTGGTTTGACGGTCGGGATTCACGCTGGAGCCGGTGTGCTGCACAAATCCAGACGGCTTGCCGAGCCGGCCATCTTTGGAAACGGGGAATGCCGCCACGCTGCCACCACCGTAATTCGCTATGAGAAGATACTTCCCGGTCTTGTCCAATGACAGGTGCGCCGGGCCTCCTCCCATCGACGGGACCTGATTCAGCAGACTCAGCCCCCCGGTTTTCCGATCAATCGAGTAGGCGCTAACCGCGCCGCTTGCCTGGCCATTGAACTTATCGATCTCGTTCACCGCATACAGGAACCGGCCGCCCGGATGAACGGCCAGGAACGATGGGTTTTCGGTTTCTGCTACCAGGCCAACCGGAGTTGTTTCTCCGGTGACGGCATCGAAGCGATAGGCGTAGATGCCTTTGCTGTCCGCTTTTGTGTAAGTGCCGACGTAGACGAAGTACTTCCCGCTGGAAGCTTCGGTTGACTGTGCAGCGGGAACCGCCGCGATGATGACCGTGAGCAGAACGAGCGCTGCGACAAACCATCTTGCCGCGAAGTTGGTGTTGCATCCGGCGCCAGTGAACGACTTGGGTTTCGACATGTACGCTCCTCCGCTCCTACTCTCTTCAAGAGGCCTACTGCTGAAGTTTGATCTTACAGATGAATTCATTATCGGCGGCGACAATGGGCCGGCGGATCTCGATCTATACCACTAACGACAAAGCCAGGGTCAACGCGAGGGCGACGACAGAAATAATGGTTTCGCAGACCGTCCAGGTTTTTAGCGTTTGAGCCACGCTCATATTGAAGTACTCCTTCACCAGCCAGAAGCCTCCGTCGTTTACATGCGAGAGCAGCAACGATCCGGAACCGCTTGCGAGCACCAGCAGTTCGGGCCGAACTCCAGGCATATGCGCAGCGATCGGAGCCACGATGCTGGCCGAGGTGGCCATGCCTACGGTGGCGGAGCCGGTTGCAACGCGCACCAAGGCAGCAACGATCCACGCCAGCAGCAGAGGCGAAACATGCGCGCTCCCGGCCGCGTTAACGATTGCCTGTGAGGTTCCGGAATCTTGCAAAATGCGTCCAAAGCCGCCGCCCGCCCCGACGAGCAAGGTGACCAATGCAGTCGGCGCCAACGACTCATTGGAAAACTTAAGGATGGTCCCGCGTGAGAATCCCCGCATTCGTCCAAGTGTAATGAAGCTGACGACGACTCCGGTCAGCAGCGCGACATCGGCGTTGCCCAGCAGATGCAACGCACTATTGATCGTATTTCCGCGTGAGGAGATGGCATCGGCGCAACTGCCGATCAGCATCAGCATCACCGGCAGCAAGATCGTCGCAACTGTCAGGCTGAAGCCCGGCAGGTTTCGATTGGGAGTGTCGTCGATAAATTGCTCGGCCATCGGATTGTCGGCGCTCAGTTGAATGCGCGGAGCGATGAACTTGGCATAAAGCGGTCCGGCAATGATCGCGGTGGGGATGCCAACCAGCAAGGCATAGAGGAGGGTGCGGCCAAGGTCTGCGTTATAGGCGGCGACCGCCATCGTCGCGGCCGGATGCGGAGGCACCAGACCATGAACGACAGAGAGTCCGACGACCATGGGCAGGCCCACCATGAGCATTGACATACCGGTACGCCGGGCAACGTTGAACGCAATTGGCACCAGCAGCACGAATCCCACTTCAAAAAACACCGGCAGGCCCACGAGCAAACCAATCGTCACCATGGCCCACGGCACCCGCTTTTCGCCAAACAGATCGATCAGCGTGTGGGCGATGCGATCTGATCCGCCCGACTCGGCCATCATTTTGCCCAGCATGGTGCCCAGAGCCACCACGATGGCGATGTGTCCAAGCGTGCCGCCGAGACCCGCTTCGAATGATTTGACAATCGCTTGAACCGGCATCCCGGTGACGATTGCCAAAGCCAGAGACACCGCGAACATCACGACGAACGCATTCAGCTTGAAACGCGCGATCAGGACAACGAGCGCGATCACTGCGCCGAGCGCGGAGGTCAGGAGGAACAGATCATGTTGTCCGATTGCGTGCAATTTCGAGGCTGCCTTCTCCGCGAAAAGATCACAGCAAAACCTTCGACTCGATACTTCTAGATCCTTACTCTGACGGCGGCTTGTAAGCGACGCAATCTATTTCTACCTTGCAATCAATCACCATGCTGGAGACCACGCAGGCGCGGGCCGGAGGATTCTCTCCGAAGTATTCTTTGAATACCTTGTTGAATGACTGGAAGTCGCGAGGATCGTCGAGCCACACACCGCAGCGGACGACGTGCTCCGGACCATAGTCCGCCTCTTTTAGGATGGACAGAAGATTTTGGATCGCCTGATGAGCCTGCACGACGATGCTTCCGTCAATCACTTCGCCATTTACCATCGGCACCTGGCCAGAGACGAAGAGCCAGCCGTCGGCTTGCACCGCACGGGCAAAGGGCAAGTGCTCACCTCCAGTGCCTTTGCCACCTTCGATGCCATAGCGTTTCAAGCTCATGTTTCGCCTACTTCCCACAGCGCCGCGGGAGAAACCGGCCAGCGCGCTCTCCGGTGCCCGCACGATCCTTATACGATAAGACTCCATTCACCCAAACCGCTTCGATACCGGCTGCTTCCCGAATTGGGTCAGTAAACGTGGCCAGATCGCGGACCGTTTCAGGATCGAACAGCACTAGATCGGCGATATATCCTTCCCGCACCAGGCCTCGATCCTTGAATCCGAATCGCTGCGCAGGGAGGCCGGTCATTTTACGAACCGCTTCACTGAGTGAGAACAACCGCTGTTCGCGGCTGTAGTAACCAAGCACGCGCGGGAACGTTCCCCACAGCCGGGGATGCGGCCTTGGATCGTTGGGCAGCCCATCGGAACCGATCATGGTTGCGGGGTGGCGCAAGATCGCACGCACGTCGTCTTCCGACATGCCATGGTAGATTGAGCCCGCAGGTTGCAGCCGCTTCGCCGCCTCCAGTTGCGGTACCGACCATTTCCCGGCGATCTCCGCAAGGGTTTGACCGGCCGCCTCAGGATGCGGTTCCGACCAGGTAATCATGATCGTTACGCGCTCGTCGACTTGGCGTAGATCGAGCGTGCTGGACGACGCTGCATATGGATAGCAATCGCAGCCAACGGATTGACTGTCGCTCGCCTTTTCGAGCGTTCGCAATACTTCCTGGCTCCGTCCCCAGTTGTCGATTCCAGCGCACTTGAGATGCGAGATCACTACCGGCACCTTGGCGTGGCGACCGATGCTAAATGCTTCGAGCATGGCTTCGAGGACCGCTTGAGTTTCGCTGCGTAGATGCGTGGTATAAATCGCCCCCGCTTCAGACAAGGGTTTCGCCAAGGCCATTACTTCTTCGGTAGAAGCCGAGTAGGCTGAGAGGTACGCGAGTCCAGTGCTCAGGCCCAAGGCTCCATGATCGAGCGCCTCGCGCAGTTGCATGGTCATGGCGCTGATCTCATCTGCGCTGGCGACCCGATCGAGACGATCCATATGGTTGTTGCGCAGGGAAGTATGTCCGACCAATGCCGCAACATTTACCGCAGGTCGCGAGGCATTCACGGCATCGACATACGCGGCGAAGGTGGGATAGAGAAAAACATTTGCGCTACCGAGCAGGTTCATTGGATCAGGCAGGGCGCCGGATAATTGCACGGGAGCAGCGCTGATGCCGCAGTTGCCTACCACGACTGTGGTAACGCCTTGCGACAACTTGGGCAACATAACAGGGCGGTCAATTACGCACGTATCGTCGTGAGTGTGCGCATCGATAAAACCCGGAGCGAGCACGTTTCCGTTGCCATCGAAAGTTTGCCGCGCGTTATAGTCATCGAGTTTGCCGATGGCGTGGATTCGATCTCCCTGGATCGCGATAGCAGTGGAGACTCCGCCAGCCTGTGGCTCATGGCCGCTGCCGTCGAGGATTCGTACATTCCGAATTATGGTGTCGCAGGTAGGCACAAAGTCCAATGATCCAAGGCAGCCGCCACGGAAGTCGAAGTCCATGGTGCGCCGAGCAAATGCTACTTTCTATCACACATGGTCGAGTGCCAGGTTCGAATCGACTTTTGTTCGAGCACAAGTGCGCTGGGTTAGGTATCCATTCTGAATTGCCGAGGAAATTCGCGAGATGAGCGATATCAGCTCTAACAAACGAGATTCGTTGTCGGTAGATGCCCCGGCCTCGCCGATCGGCGCTTTGAACAAAGGCCTTGGTTCAATGGATCGGGCGTTTTCACCCGGCGAAATCGGATCTTTGGGTTGGCACTTGCTGCGGGAGGACTTGAGTCTGCCAACCGCCGTCCTCTATGAGGACAGGCTGGCGCACAACCTGCGCTGGATGCGGGAATTCGTGTCCGCTTATGGTATGAAACTGGCGCCGCACGGCAAAACCACCATGGCGCCAAAGCTGTTTGCTCGCCAACTGGAAGCCGGAGCATGGGGGATTACGCTGGCGACCGTCCAGCAAACGCGGGTGGCCTACGCGCATGGAGTGCGGCGCGTGCTGATGGCCAATCAATTGGTAGGCCGGCAGAATATGGCCGCGATTGCGCGGTTAGTCGAGGATGCCGAGTTCGAATATTTTTGCCTGGTTGATTCTGCCCAGCACGTGGAATTGCTGGACACTTTCTTCAAAGCGCGCGGAAAGCGGCTGAAGGTATTGCTTGAGGTGGGCGCAGACGGCGGACGCACCGGCGTGCGCACTCAGCAACAATTGCAGATGCTGCTGGACCGGCTCTCCCGCTGCCGCGAAAACGTTGCGCTATGCGGCGTCGAGGTCTTCGAAGGCGTGCTGAAGGACGAAGCTTCCATCCGCCTACTTCTGAACAAAACGGTGGATACGTTGCGGGAGTTGGCGCAAGAAAAGCTGTTTGACCGCACTCCGGTGATACTTTCGGGGGCGGGTTCCGCATGGTACGACGTGGTGGCAGAGGTGTTTTCTAAAGTGGAAATTGGTCAGCCCTTGGATGTTGTATTACGCCCTGGTTGCTACCTTACTCACGATGTCGGTGTCTATCGCGAGGCGCAACGTGAGATTCAGAAGCGTAACCCGGTGGCCAAGCGACTAGGGTCGGGCTTGCAGCCGGCCTTGCAGGTGTGGGCCTATGTGCAATCATTGCCGGAGACGGAGAAAGCCATCATCGCCCTGGGCAAGCGCGATGCCGCTTTCGACGCCGGGCTGCCTACACCTGTGCTGCACTATCGTCCCGGCAGCACAGCCCCCGTGGCCGCTCCCGTCACCTGGGAACTCACTGGCATGATGGACCAGCACGCCTACATGAGAGTCTCCGAGGATGCCGACATCCGCGTTGGGGACATGATTGGATTCGATATTTCCCATCCCTGTCTGACATTCGACAAATGGCGATGCCTGCCTGTTCTAGACGCAGAGTATCGAGTCATCGATGTAGTGCAAACGTATTTCTGATCTGCGTTGGGGAACCTGGAGACGGGAACCCCGTTTCTGC